>OBLF01000123.1_pt1 | contig 98020 bp, 84 predicted proteins | sample 1519231 | NCBI WGS metagenome assembly OBLF01 (sample SAMEA2602895, study PRJEB22501) | metagenome
CCTCTACTTTAACATAAAGAAAAAGCAGTGAGTACTCTCTCCCGTCGGAGATTTCTTCACTACTAATCTTAGTATGTTTTGTTTTGTGAATATTGACCATTTAGCATTTTAGTTGATTGTATTTTGTGATATAATGATTCAAATTATCAGCAAGGGAGGAGATTAGATGATAAAGAAAGTAGGAATTGTCAGTTTATCAAGCGGAATCATTGGAGAAAATTTCGTTAGGCATGAGGTTGATCTAGGATTAAAGCGTTTAAAAGACTTGGGACTTGAAGTGATGTTTTCAGAGCACGCACAAAGAGGAATGGATTATCTGAAAGACCATCCTGAATCGAGAGCGCAAGATTTGATTCAAGTTTTTGAAGATCCTTCAATTGATATGATTTTATGTGCTATTGGTGGAGATGATACGCATCGCTTGCTACCCTATTTGTTTGAAGATAACCAATTAAAAAAGGTTGTGAATCAGAAAGTATTTTTAGGCTTTTCAGACACTACCATGAATCACCTCATGCTCCATAAGTTGGGAGTGAAGACTTTTTATGGTCAGTCATTTCTTGCTGATGTTTGTGAGTTAGAGGAAGAAATGCTGCCTTATACGCTTTCATATTTTAAGGAACTGATTGGAACAGGGACTATCTCAGAAATCAGACCGAGCAATGTCTGGTATGATGAGAGGACGGATTTTAGTGAAAAAGTCTTAGGAACGAAACGGATTCGTCATGAAAATCAGGGATTTGAATTGCTGAAAGGAAAAGCAACATTTGAAGGGGAAATTTTAGGAGGCTGTTTGGAGTCGCTTTATCAGATATTTGATAATACAAGACATGAGGATACGATTGAACTGTGTGCTCACTATCAGCTATTTCCCAGTCTTTCAGAGTGGGAAGGAAAAATTCTTTTGTTGGAAACCAGTGAGGAAAAACCAGAACCAATTTTATATCGAAAAATGCTAGAAGCCTTAAAGGTGACAGGGATTTTTTCTGTTTTAAATGGGATTCTTGTTGGAAAACCAATGGATGAAACCTACTATGATGAGTACAAACAAATCCTGCTTGATGTCATTGATACAGATATTCCTATTTTATATAATTTAAATGTTGGACATGCTACCCCAAGAGCAATTGTTCCTTTTGGGGTGAAAGCTCAAGTGGATGCCAACGAGCAAGTCATTCGATTCTTGAATGAACTGAAATAACTTTAAAAGTGCAGGTTGAAGAATGACCTGCATTTTGCGTGTTGTTTACGAATTTAGTATAATAGGGGAAGCAAAAGTAGAAAAGAGAAAAATATGGGAATTCGTGGTTTTGAGCTTGTTTCAAGCTTTACAAATGAAAATTTACTGCCAAAGCGTGAGACGGCTCATGCGGCTGGCTATGATTTGAAGGTAGCAGAGCGCACAGTTATTGCGCCCAAAGAGATCAAGTTGGTGCCGACAGGTGTCAAGGCCTATATGCAGGCTGGTGAGGTGCTTTATCTTTATGATCGTTCATCTAATCCACGTAAAAAAGGATTAGTTTTGATTAATTCGGTAGGTGTCATTGACGGTGATTATTATGGCAATCCTGCTAATGAAGGTCACATTTTTGCGCAAATGCAGAACATTACAGATCAAGAAGTGGTCTTAGAAGAAGAAGATCGTATCGTTCAAGCTGTCTTTGCGCCGTTCTTGCTTGCTGATAATGATGAAGCAGATGGTGTGCGGACAGGTGGTTTTGGAAGCACTGGGCATTAAGAAAGAGGAATCTATCATAGCCAAGAAAAAAGCAACATTTGTTTGTCAAAATTGTGAATATCATTCCCCCAAGTATTTAGGGCGCTGTCCTAACTGTGGGGCTTGGTCGTCCTTTGTCGAAGAGGTCGAAGTTACGGAGGTTAAGAATGCGCGTGTTTCTCTGACAGGGGAAAAAAGTCGACCGATGAAGTTAGCGGAGGTAACTTCTATCAATGTCAACCGTACCAAGACAGATATGGATGAATTTAATCGCGTCTTGGGCGGCGGTGTGGTGCCAGGAAGTTTAGTTCTAATCGGAGGAGATCCCGGCATTGGGAAATCTACCCTTTTATTGCAGGTTTCGACCCAACTCTCTCACAAGGGAACAGTATTGTATGTCAGTGGGGAAGAGTCAGCCGAGCAGATTAAGCTGCGCGCGGAACGTTTAGGCGATATTGACAGTGAATTTTATCTCTATGCGGAGACCAATATGCAGAGTATTCGTGCTGAGATTGAAAAAATCAAACCAGATTTTTTGATTATAGATTCCATTCAGACGATTCTATCGCCAGAAATTTCCAGCGTGCAAGGGTCGGTTTCGCAAGTGCGAGAAGTGACAGCGGAGCTGATGCAGCTGGCAAAAACCAACAATATTGCCACCTTTATCGTCGGTCATATGACGAAAGAGGGCACTCTGGCTGGACCTAGAACTTTGGAACATATGGTGGATACAGTACTTTATTTTGAGGGTGAGCGTCAACATACTTTTCGTATTTTGCGGGCAGTCAAAAACCGCTTCGGCTCTACGAATGAAATCGGTATTTTTGAAATGCAGTCAGGTGGTCTGGTTGAAGTACTCAATCCTAGCCAGGTTTTCTTAGAGGAGCGTTTAGATGGAGCGACAGGCTCTTCTATCGTGGTGACTATGGAGGGGACGCGTCCAATCCTTGCGGAAGTGCAGGCTTTGGTGACGCCGACCATGTTTGGCAATGCCAAGCGGACAACGACAGGATTGGATTTCAATCGTGCTAGTCTGATTATGGCTGTTTTGGAAAAGCGAGCAGGGTTATTATTGCAAAATCAAGATGCCTACCTCAAGTCAGCAGGCGGTGTCAAATTAGATGAGCCAGCTATTGACTTAGCTGTTGCCGTTGCAATTGCTTCGAGTTATAAAGATTTGCCAACGAATCCACAAGAATGTTTTATTGGTGAAATCGGTCTGACGGGCGAAATCCGCCGTGTCAATCGCATTGAGCAGCGTATCAATGAAGCTGCTAAGCTGGGCTTCACCAAAGTTTACGCTCCTAAAAACTCTCTGAACGGATTGAACATTCCCAAAACTATTGAAGTTATTGGTGTAACAACGATTGGAGAAGTATTGGAGAAGGTGTTTGGGTAAGTTAGTGTAACTGAGCATTGAATTGATAGGTGAGCCAGACAACGGACTCTACATTGCTAAGAAAATTCTGTAAATGATTGGAAGAATAATAAAGTTTCATCGTTTCTGTTATTTCTTTTCGACAACTATGTGGTATAATAGTAACGTTTGAAATAAAAACAGGTTTTTCCTGTTGAAAATATAAGATAAAAATTAGGAGACATAAAATTGGCGAATCAAATTCGTGTGCGTTATGCACCAAGTCCAACGGGACTGTTACACATCGGGAATGCGCGGACTGCGCTCTTTAATTATCTTTACGCTCGTCACTACGGCGGAACTTTTATCATTCGGATTGAAGATACTGACCGTAAACGTCATGTGGAAGACGGGGAGCGTTCGCAGTTGGAAAATCTGCGTTGGTTAGGAATTGATTGGGATGAGAGTCCAGAAACGCATGAAAAATATCGCCAATCTGAACGCTTGGACATTTACCAAGGTTATATCAATGAGTTACTTGAAAAAGGCTTGGCTTACAAGTCATACGTGACGGAGGAAGAGTTGGCAACAGAGCGTGAACGTCAGGAATCTGCTGGAGAAACACCTCGTTACATCAATGAATATCTGGGAATGTCTGAAGATGAAAAAGCGGCTTATATCGCAGAACGTGAAGCTAAAGGAATCGTTCCAACAGTCCGTCTTGCAGTCAATGAATCTGGTATTTACAAGTGGAACGATCTTGTCAAAGGTGAGATTGAATTTGAAGGTGGTAACATCGGTGGTGACTGGGTTATTCAGAAAAAAGACGGTTATCCAACTTATAATTTTGCAGTTGTGGTGGATGACCACCTGATGAAAATTTCTCACGTTATCCGTGGAGATGACCACATTGCTAACACACCTAAGCAGCTCATGGTATATGAAGCACTTGGTTGGGAAGCGCCACAATTTGGTCACATGACCTTGATTATCAACTCTGAAACGGGTAAGAAATTGTCCAAACGTGATACAAACACCCTTCAATTTATCGAGGATTACCGTAAGAAAGGCTACTTGCCTGAAGCTGTTTTTAACTTTATCGCTCTGCTTGGCTGGAATCCTGGCGGTGAAAATGAAATCTTCTCTCGCGAAGAATTGATCCAACTCTTTGATGAACATCGTCTCAGCAAGTCACCAGCAGCTTTTGACCAAAAGAAATTAGACTGGATGAGCAATGAATACATTAAAAATGCGGATTTTGAAACCATTTTTGATATGGCGAAACCTTACTTGGAAGCGGCTGGTCGTTTGACTAACAAAGCTGAAAAGTTGGTTGAACTCTATAAGCCACAAATGAAATCTGTAGATGAAATTGTACCGCTCACAGACCTTTTCTTTGAAGATTTTCCAGAGCTAACGGCAGAAGAAAAAGAGTTTATGGCAGGCGAAACGGTACCAACGGTTTTGAAAGCCTTTAAAGAAAAATTGGAAGCTATGAGTGATGAAGACTTCAAGTCAGAAAATATCTTCCCGCAAATCAAGGCAGTACAAAAAGAAACGGGTATCAAGGGAAAGAACCTCTTTATGCCAATTCGTATTGCTGTTTCAGGCGAGATGCACGGTCCAGAATTACCAGACACTATCTACCTGCTTGGACGTGAAAAATCCATTGAGCACATCGAAAATATGTTGAAGAACATCCAATAAATTTAACGAAAACATCACATGTGTTAAACTTGTGGTGTTTTTGCTTTTATATGATGAAATGCTTGATTTTATGTTATAATAACCCTTAATACTAAATCAAAGTGAGGAATGCTTATGCCAGCTACTAAAATGACCGCACAGGAAATTATTCAGTTTATAGCGGATGCTAAGAAAAAGACAAATGTAAAAGTGACTTTTGAAGGAAAATTAGCGGGCGAAGTGCCGGATTCTGTTGTCAAATTGGGCAATGTTCTATTTGGTGACTGGGAAGAAATTAAACCTCTTTTGGTTAACCTAGAAGAGAATAAAACCTATGTGGTGGAGCAGGATGCTCGGAATTCTGCCGTGCCGCTGTTAGACAAGCGCAAGGTCAATGCTCGGATTGAGCCAGGAGCTATTATCCGCGACCAGGTGGAAATCGGTGATAATGCCGTGATTATGATGGGAGCCGTTATCAATATCGGAGCTGAAATTGGTGCTGGAACGATGATTGATATGGGAGCCGTTTTAGGTGGTCGAGCTATTGTTGGAAAAAACAGTCATGTGGGTGCTGGGGCTGTTCTTGCCGGTGTTATTGAGCCAGCCAGTGCTGAGCCAGTTCGCGTGGGAGATAATGTTTTGATTGGAGCCAATGCTGTCGTTATTGAAGGAGTGCAGATTGGCAATGGTTCTGTCGTCGCTGCAGGGGCTATTGTGACGACAGATGTGCCAGAAAATGTTGTTGTAGCTGGTGTGCCAGCGCGTGTGATTAAGAAAATTGATGAACAAACCCAGCAGAAAACAGCATTGGAAGACGCTCTTCGGACACTTTAAAGAGGGAAATGTATGATTGATTATCAAAAAATTCGCCGAGACTTGCATCAAATTCCGGAAATTGGGCTGGAAGAGTATAAGACTCATGCCTATCTGATGAGAATAATTGATGAGTTGACTGCTGGCTTGGATTTTGTTGAGATTCGGACCTGGCGTACGGGAATTTTGGTCTTTGTCAAAGGCAGTACACCTGTTAAGACGATTGGCTGGCGGACAGATATTGACGGTTTGCCGATTGTTGAGGAGACAGGGTTTGCCTTTGCTAGTCAACATGAGGGACGTATGCATGCCTGTGGGCATGATATGCACATGACAATCGCTCTGGGTTTGTTGGGGAAATTAACTACTGAGCAGCCTAAGAATAATCTACTTTTTCTTTTCCAGCCAGCTGAGGAAAATGAAGCTGGGGGTATGCTGATGTATGAAGATGGAGCCTTTGGCGATTGGTTGCCAGATGAATTTTATGGGCTTCATGTGCGACCTGACCTCAAGGTAGGAGATATTGCTACGAATACTAGTACACTTTTTGCAGGGACTTGTGAAGTTAAATTAACTTTTAAGGGCAAGGGTGGTCATGCTGCATTTCCACATAATGCTAATGATGCTTTGGTAGCAGCTAGCTATTTTATCACTCAGGTTCAGACCATTGTGAGTCGCAATGTAGATCCGATTAAAGGAGCTGTCGTCACCTTTGGTGAATTCCATGCTGGAACAACGAATAATGTGATTGCTGAAACTGCCTTTCTGCACGGAACCATTCGAACATTGACGCAGGAGATGAATTTGCTCACTCAAAAACGCCTGCGGGAAATCGCTGAAGGAGTAGCCCGGTCTTTTGGTGTAGAGCTTGATTTGGAGCTGAAACAAGGTGGTTATCTTCCTGTGGAAAATCATCCTGAATTAGCTACTCAATGTATGAACTTTTTCCAAAAAGAGAGTGACGTGCACATGATTGATATTTCACCCGCAATGACCGGCGAGGACTTTGGCTATCTGCTCAGTAAAGTCAAGGGTGTGATGTTCTGGCTGGGAATTGATAGTCCTTACGCACTTCATCATCCTAAAATGGCGCCAGATGAAGCAGCGCTGCCTTTTGCTATTGAAAAATTTGGGAAGTTTTTAAGTGCAAAAGTTAATGAATAACGGGCTGGGAATGTTGATAATATTTCTGATCGAGGAGAAGATAAATGAAGGCAGATTTGCGCAAAACTATAGTCAGGAAAATGAAAGAGCAGGAATTGATAGTAAAACAGCAGAGAGATGCTTTGCTCACTCAGTACTTGCTGGAATCTTCTGCTTATCAACAAGCTGGAACAGTTACTACTTATTTATCTTTGCCACACGAGTTTGATACCAGGCTTTTCATCAGGCAGGCTCAAGCAGATGGCAAGCGGGTTTTGATCCCTAAGGCTTATCCCCAAGGGCGCATGACTTTTGTGGATTATAATCCAAATGACTTGGAATTGACTGCTTTTGGTATCTGGGAACCAAGAAGTGAACGAGCGGTGGAAAAATCTCATATCGATTTGATTCATGTTCCGGGTATTGCTTTTAATAAAAAAGGCTATCGTATTGGCTATGGAGGCGGCTATTATGACCGCTATTTGGCTGATTTTAAAGGGATGACAGTCAGTACAATTTATCCTTACCAGTTAGTTGATTTTCAACCAGATAATTATGATATTCCCGTTCAGGAGGTATTGATTTGTGAATAAAATTTATGATAAACGTTATCCAGTGACGAGCTTATTATTGCTTATCACGACAGGAGTTTTCTTAGCAATGTTTCTGTTGCGTGGCTTTAATTATGCTAGTACCCAAACGATTTACGAATTTGGAGCGATGAATGGTCGAACGATTCAATATTTCCCAAGCCAGATCTGGCGCTTAGTATCGGCGATTTTTGTTCATATCGGCTTGGAGCATTTTGTGATGAATATGATTACGCTGTATTTTCTCGGGCGGCAAGCCGAGGACATTTTTGGCTCGTGGAATTTTCTGTTTCTTTACTTGATGTCTGGCATTTTAGGAAATGTATTTGTCTTCTTTTTCACTCCAAATGTTGTGGCGGCAGGTGCCTCTACATCTTTGTTTGGGATTTTTGGCGCTATTATTACTTTGCGCTATGCAGTTCGCAATCCCTATATTCAGCAACTCGGTCAGTCATACCTAGTTCTTCTAGTTATGAACTTGGTGTTGAGCTTGACACCGGGAATTAGTCTGGCAGGTCACTTAGGTGGTGCAGTCGGGGGCGCTTTGTGTGCGGTTATTTTTCCAGTTCGAGGGGAAAGAAGAGCTTATCAAGTGGGGCAACGGTTATTGGCGTTGATTGCTTATGTTGTTTTAGCTTTGGGAATGATTTGGTTAGCTTTTAATCGAAGCATATAAAAAGAGGTTAGATAGACTGCTGTATCTCGCAGCAATCTGTTTTCACCTCTTTTTGCTTTATATTTGTTGACCAACTAAAATCTTTGCAGCAATCGTGATGTCAGTTAATGGTGACCAATCTATTTTATCAATGTCAATATTAAAAAGAAGCGGTGTCATGTGAAGAAGTGCCGCTTTCTCATTTTCTCTCAAGCTGAAAGTGGCTGCAACGTCATAAGAATTCGTAATGGTAAAGGCTTCTTCAAAATGCTCAATGATTTTGTGATTGGAATAATTTGTGTTTGTTAATTGCTCGGCAACGATACTACGAATTTCTTGCAAGTGTTGGCTGCTAGGAATAACCTTAATGAGCAGGCCGTTTTTCCGCAAGACGCGCTGAAATTCTTGGTAATTGGCGGGAGAGAAGATGTCTAAAATCACATTCATGCTAGCATCTTGAATAGGGATGTGCGCCAGATCTCCAACAAACCAACTTACCGTCAGGCTGTGGTCACTTTTGGCTGCTAGTTGAATAGACTCTTTTGATAAATCGAATGCATAGATATGTTTAGCTGGCAATTGTGCTTGCAAATTTCGAGCATAATAGCCTTCTCCGCAGCCAATGTCCAGCAGATTGTCGTGTTGTGATAAAGATGATAAAATTTCTAGTAATTTCTTCAAAATTGGCTGGTAAAATCCTGCTTCGAGAATCAATTGTCGATTTTGAAAGTTGGATTTATCGTAGTCTTTTGATTGCTTCACCTGTGGAGCCAAGTTGACATAGCCAAACTTTGCCAAGTCGAAGGAATGCTTATTTTTGCATTTGAGACTATTTTCTGATAAAAACAAGGCTTGCTGACAAAAAGGGCAAGAAAAAAGCTTAGCCGTTTCAAAGCGTTTAAGTTTGGGTTTCATGCGTTTTCTCTTTCATCAATTTCTGTGTCTAGTGTAACATGTGAGAAATGCTTTGACAAGTAGATAAAGAAAGGGAATTTTAAAATGAACCACACTTTTAAAGCGGTTGGAGCTAAAACAAGCATTATGACAATATGCTTTTTGCTAGTGAGAATGAAAAGAAGCTGGAGCGAAAAGTCTCCAGCTTCAAAGTATATAGTGTAATAAACCAACGATGTAGTAGTTGATTGCTCTTTTTCCTATTTAGTAAGTCAAAACAAAATATTTTTTCTTACCACGACGGATAACGGTGAGTTCGTTTTCCAATTTGTCAGCGTCCGTTAATGTATAGTCAAGGTCTTGAATGCGATCGCCATTGACATAAATAGCACCGTTTTGGACATCTTCACGCGCTTGGCGTTTAGAATTGACAACGCCAGCCGTTACCAAAAGTTCTACGATGTTGAGATTGTCATTTGCCTTCACTTGATAATTTGGCACGCCGCGAAGTCCTTGTTTCAATTCTTTGACAGAAAGATTTTTAATGTTTCCAGCAAAAAGCTGCTCGGTAATATTGAGTGCTTCTTTGTAGGCTTTTTCGCCATGCACAAATGTAACGACTTCTCGCGCTAAGATTTTTTGCGCCAAACGTTCATGTGGAGCTGCTTCAAATTGTTTCCCGATTTCTTCGATTTCATCAAGCGGAAGAAGGGTGAAAATTTTGAGGAAACGAACGGCATCAGCGTCCATGACATTCATCCAGAATTGGTACATTTCGTAAGGACTGGTCTTATCAGCATTGAGCCATACAGCGTTGCCTTCTGACTTACCAAATTTCTTACCGGTTGCGTCTGTGATAAGGGGTACTGTAATAACGTGAGCTGTTTTGTCTGCCTTCCGACGAAGCAATTCAGTACCAGCAGTCATATTGCCCCATTGGTCAGAACCGCCGATTTGCAAAGTGACACCGTATTGCCGATTTAGCTCAAAAAAGTCATAGCCTTGCATGATTTGGTAAGCGAACTCAGTATAAGAAATCCCTGTTTCAATTCGTTTTTTTACGGACTCTTTACTCATCATGTAGTTGACAGTGAAATATTTTCCAACATCGCGTAGAAAATCAATAAAGCTAATATCGGAGAACCAGTCGTAGTTGTTGACCATTTCAGCCTTGTTGTCGCCATTTTCAAAATCAAGAAAACGAGATACTTGCGCTTGAATGCTTCGTACCCAGCCCTCAACTGTGTCTTTTGTTTGTAAACTCCGCTCTGTATCTTTAAATGATGGATCGCCAATTAAGCCAGTTGCACCGCCGACGAGAGCGTAGGGTTTGTGACCTGCCAACTGTAAATGTTTCATGACAAGGATTGGTACAAGATGACCGAGGTGCAGGCTGTCAGCTGTTGGATCATAGCCAGAATAAAAGCTCACATTTCCTTCCGCTAGGGCTTTGCGCAACGCTTCTTCGTCAGTTGTTTGAAAAACCAAACCACGTTCTTTTAGCTCATCAAAAATGTGCATATCTGTCTCTCCTTTATAAAATTTCTAGTTATTGTAACATTGTATCACAAACAGCCATTAGAATGTAGTGAAATTGCAAAAATAATTTAAAAAAACAATGATTCCAGCCAAGGATTGCCTTTCCTGTTGTCAGAAGTTTCATAAATTTGCTATAATAGGCAGAGAAAGTTCAAGGAGAAAGAATGAGTAAACAAGTTTTTGAAAAGATCAAACGATTGTTTGAGAATTTTTTTCAAACAGATCGTCCTAGCAAAAATGAAAAAGAAAGCTGGACACTTTGGAGTGTTGGCGGGACTGTCCTTCGTACTCTAAAGTTATTGTCAAATGTCTTTTTTGTGTTTGTTTTTTTAGGTTGCTTGTTTGGTGGAGGCATTGCATTAGGATATGGTGCACGAATCTTTGACAAGGTTGAAACTCCTAAAAAAGAAGAGCTCATCAAAAAAATTCAAGATATTTCAACCATTTCTGAATTAAAATATGCTGATGGCAGCTCCATTTCAGCCATTGATAGTGATTTGTTGCGAGTGCCAATTAAGAGTAAAGATATTTCTGACAATGTGAAAAAAGCAGTCATTGCGACAGAAGATGAGAATTTTCGGAAGCACAATGGGGTTGTCACAAAAGCTGTTTTGCGGGCGACGCTAGGCTCTGTTGCAGGGATTGGTTCCTCAAGTGGAGGTTCTACCTTAACTCAACAGTTAATCAAGCAACAAGTTGTTGGCGATGCTCCAACCTTTAGTCGTAAAGCATCAGAAATCATTGATGCGCTGGCTTTAGAACGCTACATGAGCAAAGACGATATTTTAACGACTTATTTGAATGTGGCACCGTTTGGGAGAAATAACAAAGGGCAAAATATTGCTGGTGTGGAAGAAGCTGCACAAGGAATTTTTGGAGTTCCTGCCAGCAAATTGACAATTCCTCAAGCAGCTTTTATTGCCGGTTTACCACAAAGTCCGATTGTTTACTCTCCTTATGCAGCTGACGGTAGCCTGAAAAGTGCTAAAGATATGACTTTTGGTCTCAATCGTGCGAAAAATGTTATTTACAATATGTACCGAACAGGTGCGATTAGTAAAAACGAGTACCAATTGTATAAAGATTATGATTTAAAACGAGACTTTTTACCAAGTGATACGACTTCGGCAAGAACACATGACTATCTATATTACGTTGCTATGAAAGAAGCTCAAAAAGCAATGTATGATTACTTAATCAAACGTGACAATGTTTCACAGCAAGAGTTGAAAAATGATGCAACAGTGAAAGCTTACAGAGAACTAGCTGCGAAAGAGTTGAGTGAAGGCGGCTACACTGTCACCACAACTATTAATAAGAATGTGCATAATGCAATGCAAAATGCAGTAGCTAATTTTGGTAGTGTCTTAGATGATGGAACGGGTGCAGTCGAAGCTGGAAATGTTCTCATGGATAATCGTACAGGAGCTATTTTGGGGTTTGTGGGAGGACGTGATTATGCTTCTAACCAGAACAACCATGCATTTGATACAGAGCGCTCACCAGGCTCAACCATTAAACCGATTTTAGCCTATGGTATTGCCATAGACCAAGGGCTTATGGGAAGTGCCAGCATGCTGTCTAACTACCCTGCAAATTTCTCTAGCGGTGAACCAATTATGCACGTAGATAGCCGTGGTACAGCCATGATGGATTTGCAGGAAGCTTTGAATACTTCTTGGAACATTCCAGCTTATTGGACCTATAAATTGCTTCGTGACAAAGGAGTTAATGTCCAAGGGTACATGGAGAAAATGGGCTATCAAATTGAAAATTATGATATTGAAAGTCTGCCAATGGGAGGAGGTATTGAAGTATCCGTCGCCCAACACACCAATGGTTTCCAAACTTTAGCCAATAATGGGGCATACCAAGAGCGCTATATGATTGAAAAGATTACGACAAAAAACGGGAAAGTTGTCTATGAACATAAAGCAAAACCTGTTCAGGTTTATTCTAAGGCAACAGCGACGATTATGCAAAGTCTTATGCGTGGGGTATTGAGTTCGGGTGCTACGACGACCTTCAAATCTCGTTTAACGCAGATCAATAGCGGTTTAGCTAGTGCTGATTGGATTGGAAAAACGGGTACGACTAACAGCAATGGTGACATGTGGCTCATGGTATCCACTCCTAAATTAACGTTGGGTGGCTGGATTGGTCATGACAATAATGCTTCAATGGCACCTTTGACGGGTTACAACAATAATGCGCAGTATATGGCTCAACTAGTAAATGCAATTTATCAAGCCGACCCAAGTCTCTGGGGAGTTGGTGACAAGTTCAATCTAGATTCTAGTGTCATTAAGTCCAATGTTCTTAAAGCAACAGGTGAACGAGCTGGCACAGTAACAGTCAATGGTCGCAGCATGAACCTGACCGGACAGACAGTTACTAGCTATTGGGCGAAAAACGGTGCTCCGATGACCACCTATAAATTTGGAATCGGCGGAACAGACAGTGATTATCAAAAAGCTTGGGCAGCACTTTTAGGCGGACGCTAAATAAAGGTAAATAAAAACACTTTCATAAGTAAAAAACTTGAAAAGCAGAGTTAAATAAGGTATAATGTTACTAATAATTTGTCGTCTGCTTTATTTGAAATATTGTCCATATAAAGCTTACAGCAGTTAAATCATACTTTCAGAGTCAGATTTAGCTGCTCTTTTTGTGCCTATTTTTGGGATTTTTATTGTTTGTCATTAAAACTTAAAGATTCTGAAAATTACTCAAAAAGGATAAATGAAAATTGCTACTCTATCATGTAATAGAGAATGTAGAAAGAAGAAGGAGTAAAAAACTTGGCAGGACATGAAGTTCAATACGGGAAACACCGTACTCGTCGTAGTTTTTCAAGAATCAAGGAAGTTCTTGATTTACCAAATTTGATTGAAATCCAAACGGATTCGTTCAAAGATTTTCTTGACCATGGTTTGAAAGAAGTATTTGAAGATGTACTTCCTATCTCAAACTTTACAGATACAATGGAGCTAGAGTTTGTTGGTTATGAAATTAAAGAATCCAAATACACTTTAGAAGAGGCACGTATCCATGATGCCAGCTATTCTGCACCTATTTTTGTGACTTTCCGTTTGATTAATAAAGAAACTGGTGAAATCAAGACCCAAGAAGTGTTCTTTGGCGATTTCCCAATCATGACCGAAATGGGGACCTTCATTATCAATGGTGGTGAGCGGATTATCGTATCTCAGCTCGTTCGTTCTCCGGGTGTTTACTTCAACGATAAAGTAGACAAAAATGGTAAAGTTGGTTATGGTTCAACTGTCATTCCTAACCGTGGAGCTTGGTTAGAGCTGGAAACAGACTCAAAAGACATTGCTTATACTCGGATTGACCGTACTCGTAAGATTCCGTTTACGACACTTGTTCGTGCGCTTGGTTTTTCTGGCGATGATGAAATCTTTGACATTTTCGGCGACAGCGATCTCGTTCGCAACACGATTGAAAAGGATATTCATAAAAATCCAATGGATTCACGTACGGATGAAGCGCTTAAAGAAATCTATGAACGTCTTCGTCCAGGTGAGCCTAAAACAGCTGATAGCTCACGTAGTCTATTGGTCGCTCGTTTCTTTGATCCACATCGTTACGACTTGGCGGCAGTTGGTCGTTATAAAATCAATAAAAAATTAAACATTAAAACACGTTTGTTAAATCAAACGATTGCAGAGCCTTTGGTAGATCCAGAAACAGGTGAAATCTTGGTTGAAGCTGGAACTGTTATGACACGTAGTGTCATTGATAGCATTGCAGAATACTTGGACGGTGATTTGAATAAAATTACTTATATTCCAAATGATGCAGCTGTGTTGACAGATCCAGTTGTTCTTCAAAAATTCAAAGTGGTGGCGCCAACTAATCCAGATCGCGTGGTGACTATTATTGGTAATGCTAACCCAGGTGATCGAGTTCATACGATTACGCCAGCAGATATTTTGGCTGAGATGAATTACTTCTTGAACCTCGCTGAAGGGCTGGGTCGTGTGGATGATATTGACCACTTGGGAAATCGTCGGATTCGTGCCGTTGGTGAATTACTTGCTAACCAAGTGCGTCTTGGACTTTCTCGCATGGAGCGTAATGTTCGCGAGCGCATGAGTGTGCAAGATAATGAAGTGTTGACACCGCAACAAATCATTAACATCCGCCCAGTCACAGCAGCTATCAAAGAATTCTTTGGTTCATCTCAATTATCTCAATTTATGGATCAACATAACCCACTGTCTGAATTGTCTCACAAACGTCGTTTGTCAGCCTTGGGACCTGGTGGTTTGACTCGTGACCGTGCTGGATATGAAGTGCGTGACGTGCACTACACCCACTATGGACGTATGTGTCCGATTGAAACACCTGAAGGACCAAACATTGGTTTGATCAATAACTTGTCTTCTTATGGTCATTTGAATAAATATGGTTTTATCCAAACGCCTTACCGTAAAGTGAATCGTGAAACAGGTCTGGTCACTAATGAAATCGTTTGGTTGACAGCGGACGAAGAAGATGAATTTATCGTAGCGCAAGCAAATTCTAAATTAACAGAAGATGGTCGTTTTGCAGAAGCGATTGTCATGGGACGTCACCAAGGGAACAACCAAGAATTTCCTTCAGATCAAGTAGACTTCATGGATGTATCGCCTAAGCAGGTAGTTGCGGTTGCGACGGCTTGTATTCCTTTCCTTGAAAACGACGACTCAAACCGTGCTCTCATGGGTGCCAACATGCAACGTCAGGCGGTACCGTTGATTGATCCGCATGCACCATACGTTGGTACGGGAATGGAATACCAAGCAGCTCACGACTCTGGTGCGGCGATTATTGCCCAACACGACGGTAAAGTTGTCTATTCTGATGCAGCCAAAGTTGAAGTTCGTCGTGAAGATGGCTCACTTGATGTCTATCATATTACGAAATTCCGCCGTTCAAACTCTGGTACTTCTTACAACCAACGTACGCTGGTAAAAGTTGGCGATACAGTTGAAAAAGGTGACTTTATCGCAGACGGACCTTCTATGGAAAAAGGTGAAATGGCGCTTGGACAAAATCCAATCGTTGCTTATATGACATGGGAAGGTTACAACTTTGAAGATGCCGTTATTATGAGTGAACGTTTAGTGAAAGACGATGTTTATACATCTGTTCACTTGGAAGAATTTGAATCAGAAACACGTGATACAAAGCTTGGACCTGAAGAAATTACGCGCGAAATTCCAAACGTCGGTGAAGATGCTTTGAGAGACCTTGACGAAATGGGAATTATCCGCATTGGTGCTGAGGTAAAAGAAGGCGACATTCTTGTCGGTAAAGTAACACCGAAAGGTGAAAAAGACTTATCTGCTGAAGAACGCCTGCTTCATGCAATCTTCGGTGATAAGTCTCGTGAAGTGCGTGATACCTCCCTTCGGGTACCACACGGTGGTGCAGGTGTTGTCCGTGATGTGAAGATCTTTACTCGTGCGAACGGTGATGAATTGCAATCCGGTGTCAACATGTTGGTACGTGTTTACATCGCTCAAAAACGGAAAATCCGTGTTGGGGATAAAATGGCCGGACGCCACGGAAACAAAGGGGTTGTTTCCCGCATTGTTCCAGTTGAGGATATGCCTTATCTTCCAGACGGAACACCAGTTGATATCATGTTGAACCCACTTGGGGTGCCATCTCGTATGAATATTGGTCAAGTTATGGAGCTTCACCTCGGTATGGCTGCTCGCAACCTTGGCATTCACATTGCAACACCAGTATTTGACGGGGCTAGCTCAGATGATCTTTGGGAAACCGTTCGTGAAGCTGGCATGGATAGTGATGCCAAGACGATTCTTTATGATGGTCGTACGGGCGAGCCGTTTGACAACCGTGTATCTGTCGGTGTCATGTATATGATTAAATTGCACCACATGGTTGATGACAAGCTCCATGCTCGTTCAGTTGGTCCTTATTCAACCGTTACGCAACAACCTCTTGGTGGTAAAGCGCAGTTCGGTGGACAACGTTTTGGAGAAATGGAAGTTTGGGCTCTTGAAGCCTACGGTGCTTCTAACGTCCTTCAAGAAATCTTGACTTACAAGTCAGATGATATCAATGGTCGTTTGAGAGCTTATGAAGCCATTACCAAAGGTAAGCCGATTCCAAAACCAGGTGTTCCAGAATCCTTCCGTGTCCTTGTGAAAGAATTGCAATCACTTGGTCTTGACATGCGTGTCCTTGATGAAGACGACAATGAAGTCGAACTTCGTGACTTGGATGAAGGTATGGATGATGATGTGATTCATGTAGACGATCTTGAAAAAGCACGTGAAAAAGCAGCGCAAGAAGCAAAAGCCGCTTTTGATGCTGAAGGGAAAGAATAAGAACTGATTCAATAGATAATAAAGAAAGGTAAGAAATAGTGGTTGATGTAAATCGTTTTCAAAGTATGCAAATCACCCTAGCTTCTCCTAGTAAAGTCCGCTCTTGGTCTTATGGGGAAGTGAAGAAACCTGAAACAATTAACTACCGCACACTAAAACCAGAACGCGAAGGGCTTTTTGATGAAGTCATCTTTGGTCCTACGAAAGACTGGGAATGTGCGTGTGGAAAATATAAACGGATTCGTTATAAAGGAATCATTTGTGATCGTTGTGGTGTTGAAGTAACTCGTACCAAAGTTCGTCGTGAACGCATGGGACATATTGAGTTAAAGGCACCTGTCTCTCATATTTGGTATTTTAAAGGAATCCCAAGCCGTATGGGTCTGACCTTGGACATGAGCCCTCGTGCCCTTGAGGAAGTCATCTATTTTGCAGCTTATGTGGTGATTGATCCAAAAGATACGCCACTTGAGCACAAATCCATTATGACAGAGCGGGAATATCGTGAACGCTTACGTGAATATGGTCAAGGCTCCTTTGTTGCAAAAATGGGTGCTGAAGCAATTCAAGATCTCTTGAAACAAGTAGATTTGGAAAAAGAAATTGCAGAGCTCAAAGATGAATTAAAAACGGCAACTGGACAAAAACGTGTCAAGGCCATTCGTCGTTTGGATGTTTTAGATGCCTTCCAAAAATCTGGTAACAAGCCAGAATGGATGGTCTTAAACATCTTGCCAGTTATTCCGCCAGACTTACGTCCAATGCTTCAGTTGGATGGTGGACGCTTTGCCTCTTCTGACCTGAATGACCTTTACCGTCGTGTTATCAATCGGAATAATCGTTTGGCACGTCTTTTGGAACTAAATGCTCCTGGAATCATCGTGCAAAATGAAAAGCGGATGTTGCAAGAAGCGGTTGATGCTTTGATTGACAATGGTCGTCGTGGTCGTCCTATTACTGGACCAGGTAGCCGCCCGCTCAAATCATTGAGTCACATGCTCAAAGGGAAACAAGGACGTTTCCGTCAAAACTTGCTGGGTAAACGGGTTGATTTCTCAGGACGTTCGGTTATTGCAGTTGGTCCGACACTCAAGATGTACCAATGTGGTGTGCCACGTGAAATGGCTATTGAGCTTTTCAAGCCATTTGTCATGCGTGAAATTGTCGCGCGTGATATTGTGCAAAATGTCAAAGCTGCTAAGCGCTTGGTAGAACGGAATGATGAACGCATCTGGGATATTTTAGAAGATGTGATTAAAGAACACCCAGTGCTCCTTAACCGCGCACCGACGCTTCACAGATTAGGAATTCAAGCGTTTGAGCCAGTTTTGATTGACGGAAAAGCTCTTCGTTTGCACCCACTTGTGTGTGAAGCTTATAATGCCGACTTTGATGGAGACCAAATGGCGATCCACGTGCCCTTGTCAGAAGAAGCCCAAGCAGAAGCACGGATTCTCATGCTGGCAGCTGAGCACATCCTCAATCCAAAAGACGGGAAGCCAGTAGTAACCCCTTCACAGGATATGGTCTTGGGGAACTACTATCTGACCATGGAAGAAGCTGGTCGTGAAGGAGAAGGAATGGTCTTTAAAGACCGTGATGAAGCTGTAATGGCTCTCCGTAATGGCTATGTTCACTTACATACGCGTGTTGGGATTGCGACGGATAGTTTAAACAAACCATGGACAGAAAATCAAAAACACAAGATCCTCTTGACAACAGTGGGTAAGATTCTTTTCAATGATATCATGCCAGATGAATTACCATATTTGCAAGAGCCAAATGCCTCAAACATGGCAGAAGGTGTGCCAGCTAAGTATTTCTTAGAACCTGGTCAAGATGTCAAAGCAGCTATCAGTAAGCTGGAATTAAATGTGCCATTCAAGAAGAAAAATCTTGGAAATATCATCGCTGAAATCTTCAAACGCTTCCGTACAACTGAAACATCTGCTTTCCTTGACCGTTTGAAAGATCTCGGCTATCATCATTCAACGTTAGCAGGCTTGACAGTAGGGATTGCTGATATTCCGGTCGTTGAAGATAAGGCAGAAATTATCGAAGAGTCCCACAAACGTGTAGAACAAATCACCAAACAATTCCGCCGTGGTATGATTACAGACGATGAACGCTACAATGCAGTTACTGCTGAATGGCGTGCAGCTCGTGAAAAATTGGAAAAACGTTTGGTTGCCAACCAAGATCCTAAGAATCCAATCGTTATGATGATGGATTCTGGAGCCCGTGGTAACATTTCTAACTTCTCACAACTTGCTGGTATGCGTGGTTTGATGGCCGCTCCTAATGGCCGCATCATGGAATTGCCTATTCTATCTAACTTCCGTGAAGGTTTGTCTGTTTTGGAAATGTTCTTCTCTACTCACGGTGCTCGTAAAGGGATGACTGATACAGCCCTTAAAACAGCTGACTCAGGTTATCTGACTCGCCGTTTGGTTGATGTGGCGCAAGATGTGATTATCCGTGAAGACGACTGTGGAACCGATCGTGGTCTTGTTATCCGCTCAATTACTGATGGTAAGGAAATGATTGAGCCATTAGAAGAACGCTTGATTGGTCGTTATACGAAGAAATCAGTTAAACATCCTGAAACAGGCGAAATCATCGTTGGTCCCGATGTATTGATTACAGAAGATATGGCGCATGAGATTGTTAGCGCTGGTGTCGAAGAAGTCACTATTCGTTCTGTCTTTACATGTAATACACGTCATGGGGTTTGTCGTCGTTGTTACGGTATCAACTTGGCAACGGGCGATGCGGTTGAAGTCGGTGAAGCAGTCGGAACGATTGCCGCCCAATCTATCGGTGAACCTGGTACACAGCTTACAATGCGTACTTTCCACACGGGTGGTGTTGCGTCTAATACCGATATCACACAAGGTCTTCCTCGTGTCCAAGAAATCTTTGAAGCCCGCAATCCGAAAGGGGAAGCAGTTATTACTGAAGTCAAAGGTGAAGTGACCGCGATTGAAGAAGATGCTTCTACTCGGACTAAGAAAGTCTTTGTTAAAGGGGCAACTGGTGAAGGGGAATATGTAGTACCATTTACAGCTCGTATGAAAGTAGCAGTAGGGGATAAAATCTCTCGTGGCGCTGCTCTGACAGAAGGTTCTATCCAGCCTAAGCACTTGCTGGCTGTTCGTGATGTCTTGTCTGTTGAAACTTACTTGCTTGCTGAAGTACAAAAAGTTTACCGCAGCCAAGGGGTAGAAATCGGTGACAAGCACATCGAGGTAATGGTTCGTCAAATGATTCGCAAAGTGCGTGTCATGGATCCAGGAGATACAGACCTTCTCATGGGTACACTCATGGATATCACAGACTTTACCGATGCTAACCGTGATGTGGTCATCTCTGGAGGAGTTCCTGCGACTGCTCGCCCAGTCCTCATGGGAATTACTAAAGCATCTCTTGAAACAAATAGTTTCTTGTCAGCGGCTTCCTTCCAAGAAACCACTCGTGTCCTCACAGACGCGGCTATCCGTGGTAAGAAAGACCACTTGCTTGGTCTCAAAGAAAATGTTATCATTGGTAAAATCATCCCAGCTGGTACAGGTATGGCTCGTTACCGTAACCTTGAACCACAAGCTGTCAATGAAGTCGAAATTATCGAAGATACAACTGTAACAGAACCTGTGGAAGAAACAACTCCAGTAGAATAATAAAGAGTCGAGCCTTCTCGGCTCTTTTTATGTTCAAAATTATTTTGTGAAAACTTTCCTTATATCAAGAAAACTTTTAGAAAATATGATATAATAGTTTCGTATAAAATAGAAAAAGGAGTTTTTGTAACATGGCAAAACTTACTGTTAAAGACGTTGAATTGAAAGGCAAAAAAGTCCTTGTTCGCGTTGATTTCAATGTGCCGCTTAAAGACGGAGCTATCACAAATGACAACCGTATCTCAGCTGCTCTTCCAACAATCAAGTATATCCTTGAACATGGTGGACGTGCTATTCTTTTTTCTCACCTTGGACGTGTGAAAGAAGAAGCTGATAAAGAAGGAAAATCTCTTGCACCAGTTGCGGCTGATTTAGCTAAAAAATTAGGTCAAGATGTTGCTTTCCTTCCAGGAGTAACTCGTGGAGCAGAGCTTGAAGCAGCGATCAATGCCCTTAAAGACGGTGAAGTTCTTCTTGTTGAAAACACTCGTTTTGAAGATGTTGACGGCAAGAAAGAATCTAAAAACGATCCAGAACTTGGTAAATATTGGGCAAGCCTTGGAGACGGTATCTTTGTAAATGATGCATTTGGTACAGCTCATCGTGCTCACGCTTCAAATGTTGGTATTTCTGCTAATGTGGACAAAGCAGTTGCAGGTTTCCTTCTTGAAAACGAAATTGCTTATATCAAAGAAGCTGTTGAAAATCCAGTTCGTCCATTTGTAGCAATCCTAGGTGGTTCTAAAGTATCAGACAAGATTGGTGTTATCGAAAATCTTCTTGAAAAAGCTGATAAAGTCCTTATCGGTGGTGGTATGACTTATACTTTCTACAAAGCACAAGGTATCGAAATCGGTAACTCACTTGTAGAAGAAGATAAGTTGGAGGTTGCGAAAGCTCTGCTTGAAAAAGCAAACGGTAAATTGATTTTGCCAGTTGACTCGAAAGAAGCCAATGCTTTTGCGGACTACACTGAAGTAAAAGATACTGAAGGTGAAGCAGTAGACCCTGGTTTCCTTGGACTTGATATCGGTCCTAAATCAATCGCTAAATTTGACCAAGAATTGACTGGTGCGAAAACAGTTGTTTGGAATGGTCCAATGGGTGTCTTTGAAAATCCTGACTTCCAAGCTGGTACAATCGGTGTCATGGACGCTATCGTGAAACAACCAGGCGTGAAATCTATCATCGGTGGTGGTGACTCAGCTGCTGCAGCTATCAATCTTGGTCGAGCAGACAAGTTTTCATGGATCTCTACAGGTGGCGGCGCTAGCATGGAGCTTCTCGAAGGTAAAGAGTTACCAGGACTTGCAGCACTTACCGAAAAATAATTTTAACAGAAGGCGGTTTTTCCGCCTTTTTTATATTTTGTAAATAAACTAGCTAGTTTCTGTATTTTAATTTGCTGTATTCACGGTTTTGAAATAAAATAAGTAAAGGATTGAAAGAGTGTGCTACACACTTGTAAATGTTTTGAAAAGTTGCTAAAATATAATAAGTGTCAAATTTAAAGTAATTTGAACAATCTAATAATTTGAAATAAGGAAGAAAAATGCAAAAAAGAGAAGTATTTGGTTTTCGTAAAAGTAAAATTAGCAAAACGCTTTGTGGCGCTGTTCTAGGGACCGTAGCAGCGGTTTCTATGGCAGGACAACATGTTTTTGCTGATGAAACGACAACAACGACAAGTAAAGTAGATACCACAGCTGTGGTTGGAACCCAAACAGGCAATCCAGCCACTAATTTGCCAGATGCTCAAGGAAATGCGAGCAATGAAGCAGAACAGAGTCAAAAACAAGCTGGAGAGTCAAATGGCTCCATGCCAGTAGAAGTGCCTAAAACTGATGTTAATCAAGCAATAAATAATGCTCAAGCTGCTGGTGTTAATGTTGTCCAAGATGAAACGGTTGATAAAGGGACGGTAAAGACAGCTCAAGAGGCTGATCAAAAAGAAACTGAAATTAAAGAAGACTATGCCAAACAAGCTGAAGACATCAAGAAAACGACAGATCAATATAAGTCGGATGTAGCCGCTCATGAAGCAGAAGTTTCTAAGATCAACGCTGAAAATCAAGCAACTAAAGAACAATATGAGAAGGATATGGCTGCTCACAAAGCAGAGGTTGAACGGATTAATGCCGCCAACGCAGCAGCAAAAGCTGAATACGCAGCTAAATTAGCCCAATATCAAGCGGATTTAGCTGCGGTGAAAAAAGCTAATGCCGATAACGAAGCAGATTACCAAGCCAAGCTGGCAGCTTATCAAACAGAGCTGGCTCGTGTTCAAAAAGCCAATGCCGAAGCTAAGGCTGCCTATGAAAAAGCAGTAGCAGAAAATACAGTGGCCAATGCAGCGATTACAGCAGAAAACAAAGCCATCAAACAGCGCAATACAATCGCAAAAGCAGATTATGAAGCTAAATTAGCTCAATATCAAGCGGATTTAGCTGCGGTGAAAAAAGCTAATGCCGATAACGAAGCAGATTACCAAGCCAAGCTGGCAGCTTATCAAACAGAGCTGGCTCGTGTTCAAAAAGCCAATGCCGAAGCTAAGGCTGCCTATGAAAAAGCAGTAGCAGAAAATACAGTGGCCAATGCAGCGATTACAGCAGAAAACAAAGCCATCAAACAGCGCAATACAATCGCAAAAGCAGATTATGAAGCTAAATTAGCTCAATATCAAGCGGATTTAGCTGCGGTGAAAAAAGCTAATGCCGATAACGAAGCAGATTACCAAGCCAAGCTGGCAGCTTATCAAACAGAGCTGGCTCGTGTTCAAAAAGCCAATGCCGAAGCTAAGGCTGCCTATGAAAAAGCAGTAGCAGAAAATACAGTGGCCAATGCAGCGATTACAGCAGAAAACAAAGCCATCAAACAGCGCAATACAATCGCAAAAGCAGATTATGAAGCTAAATTAGCTCAATACCAAGCGGATCTTGCTAAATATCAAAAAGATCTAGCTGAATATCCAAGCAAGCTCAAAGCCTATGAAGATGAACAGGCAGCTATTAAGGCAGCGCTAGCTGAACTAGAAAAACATAAAAATGAAGATGGGAACTTAACTGAACCTTCTGCTCAAAGCTTGGTCTACGATCTTGAACCAAATGCAAATCTATCTTTGACAACAAATGGGAAGTTCCTTAAGGCTTCTGCTGTGGATGATGCATTTAGCAAAAGTACGTCAAAAGGAAAATATGATCAAAAGATCCTGCAGTTAGATGATTTAGATATAAGCAACTTAGAGCAGGTTGATGATGTGGCTTCATCTATGGAACTTTATGGTAATTTTGGCACTAAAGCAGGTTGGACTACAACAGTCAGCAGTTCTGGTGTGGCAAAGTGGGGTTCTGTACTCTTAGAGCGCGGTCAAAGTGCTACGGCAACCTATACTAATCTTCAAAATTCCTACTATAATGGTAAAAAGATTTCTAAAATTGTTTACAAGTATACAGTAGACCCTGAATCAAAATTTAAGGGTCAAAAGGTTTGGTTAGGTATTTTCACTGATCCAACTTTAGGTGTTTTTGCTTCCGCTTATACTGGTCAGGTAGAGCAAAATACTTCCATCTTCATTAAAAATGAATTTACTTTTTATGACGAAGAGGGAAATCCGATCAACTTTGACAATGCCCTGCTATCAGTAGCTTCTCTTAATCGTGAACATAATTCTATTGAAATGGCTAAAGATTATACAGGTAAATTCGTTAAAATTTCAGGGTCATCCATTGGTGAGAAAAATGGTATGATTTATGCAACGGATACCCTAAACTTTAAACAGGGTGAAGGCGGTGCCCGTTGGACTATGTATAAGAACAGTCAATCAGGTTCTGGTTGGGATACTTCAGATGCCCCTAACTCCTGGTATGGTGCAGGTGCTATTAAGATGTCTGGGTCTAATAACAAAGTTACAGTAGGTGCAACCTCCGCAACAAATGTAATGTCCGTTTCTGAAATGCCTAAAGTCAACGGAAAAGACAATACAGAAGGGAAAAAACCAAATATTTGGTACTCCCTCAATGGTAAGATTCGTGCGGTTAATGTTCCTAAGGTGACCAAGGAAAAACCAACACCACCGGTGGAACCAACATCTCCCGCTCAACCAACCTATGAGACCGAAAAACCATTAGAGCCGGCTCCAGTAGCTCCGACTTATGAAGCAAAGCCAACACCGCCAACCAGAACTCCGGACAAGGAAGAGCCCAATAAGCCGACAGAGCCGACTTATGAGACCGAAAAACCATTAGAGCCAGATCCAGTAGCTCCGACCTATGAAGCAAAGCCAACACCGCCAACCAGAACTCCGGATCAGGAAGAGCCCAATAAGCCGACAGAACCAACTTATGAGACTGAAAAACCATTAGAGCCGGCTCCAGTAGCTCCGACTTATGAAGCAGAACCAACACCGCCAACCAGAACTCCGGACAAGGAAGAGCCCAATAAGCCGACAGAGCCGACTTATGAGACCGAAAAACCATTAGAGCCAGATCCAGTAGCTCCGACCTATGAAGCAAAGCCAACACCGCCAACCAGAACTCCGGATCAGGAAGAGCCCAATAAGCCGACAGAACCAACTTATGAGACTGAAAAACCATTAGAGCCGGCTCCAGTAGCTCCGACTTATGAAGCAGAACCAACACCGCCAACCAGAACTCCGGACAAGGAAGAGCCCAATAAGCCGACAGAGCCAACTTATGAGGCCGAAAAACCATTAGAGCCAGCTCCTGTTGCGCCAAGCTATGAGGCAGAGCCAACACCGCCAACCCCAACACCAGATCAACCGGAACCAAACAAACCTGCTGAACCAACTTATGAGGTGTTACCAACGCCACCAGCAGATCCTGTCTATAAGAAGACGCCTCCGACTCCTGCTGTACCGACTGTTCACTACCATTACTTTAAGTTAGCCGTACAGCCACAAGTCAATAAAGAAATCAAAAATAATAATGATGTAGATATTGATAAAACCTTAGTGGCGAAACAATCGACTGTTAAATTTCAATTGAAGACGGCTGATCTACCAGCTGGACGGGATAAGACGACTTCCTTTGTTTTAGTCGATCCATTACCCTCTGGCTATCAATTGGATCTTGAGGCAACGAAAGTAGCTAGTCCTGGCTTTGATGTTAGCTATGATTCAGCGACGAATACAGTTACCTTCAAAGCAACTGCACAAACTTTAGCTGCTTTTAATGCGGATCTGACCAAGTCAGTAGCAACGGTTTATCCGACCGTAGTGGGACAAGTCCTTAATGATGGTGCAACTTATAAGAATAACTTCACGCTGACAGTCAATGATGCTTATGGAATTAAATCCAATATCGTTCGTGTGACAACACCGGGCAAACCAAACGATCCGGATAATCCAAGTAACAACTACATCAAACCAAGTAAAGTAAACAAGAACAAAGACGGTGTGGTGATTGATGGGAAGACTGTTCTTGCAGGATCAACTAATTATTATGAGCTGACTTGGGATTTGGATCAATACAAAGGAGACAAATCGTCAGCGGATACCATTCAAAAAGGGTTCTATTATGTTGATGATTATCCAGAAGAAGCACTGGATTTACGTCAGGATTTAGTGGCGATGAAAGATGCTAATGGAAATCCTGTAACAGGTGTCAGCGTCGCTCATTATAAGAGTGTGGAGACTGCACCTCAAGCAGTTAAAGATATGCTTACCAAAGCCCGTATTCATCCTAAAGGTGCTTTCCAAGTCTTTACGGCAGATGATCCACAAGCGTTTTATGATACTTATGTTAAAACAGGCATCAATTTGACGCTTGTCTCTCCAATGGTGGTGAAAGCACAAATGGGTCAAACAGGTGGCAGCTATGAAAACCGAGCTTACCAAATTGACTTTGGTAATGGTTATGAATCCAATATTGTCACGAATAATGTTCCTAAAATTGATCCTAAAAAGGATGTCACTTTAACATTGGATCCCGCAGACACCAACAATGTGGATGGTCAAACACTTCCGTTAAATACAGTCTTTAATTACCGTTTAATCGGTGGTATCATTCCTTCAAATCATTCAGAAGAGCTCTTTGAATACAGTTTCTCTGATGATTATGATCAAACAGGCGATCAATATACTGGTCAGTATAAGGTCTTTGCCAAGGTTGATATGACTCTTAAAGATGGAACAGTTATCAAATCAGGTGATGATTTAACGAAGTATACGGAAGCAGAAGTTGATTCAGTTAAAGGAATCATTACGATTAAATTCAAGGAAGATTTCTTACGCTCTGTTTCAGTTGATTCAGCTTTCCAAGCCGAAAGCTATGTCCAAATGAAACGGATTGCAGTTGGTACTTTTGAAAATACCTATGTAAATACGGTTAATGGTGTGACTTACGCATCTAATACAGTTCGTACAACGACACCAAAACCGAAAACTCCAACCCCATCAACCCCATCAACTCCAGCTAAACCGAAGCAGGCACTTCATGCTTTAGCTGTTCCAAGCCTTCCAAGAACAGGAACGAGTGTGAGCTATATGCCTTACTTGGGAGTAGCTGCATTGTTAAGTGTTTTAGGCTTAGGACAGTTAAAACGGAAAACAGAGGAGAATGACTAAGTTTTGGTTGGATTGACTTGAGATTTTCCGTTAATTTATGGCTATTTTAATAAGGCTAAAAGATAGATTTTAAGCTTCTGTCTTTTAACCTTATTTTTTGTAATGATTTCAAAATATAGGATTAAAATTTATGCAATAATTATATAGTAATATAGGATAGGAAATAGAAAAAGGAGAAGGTTATGAAAGTCAGTCAATTATCTAAGTATCCCCATATAGGCAAGTTTACAGTTGGGCTCTCAGCAGCTGTTTTATTGTTGATAGTAAGTAAAAACACAGCTAAAGCAGATGCCTATACAGTTCAATATGGTGATTCATTTTATGATATTGCGACAAAATTTGGAATGAGTCCCTATGATTTAGCGGCAAAAAATGGAAAAACAATTTACGATACTATCCTTCCTGGAGATACGTTACAAGTAAATGGCCCAACGGCTACTACTGTTAGTCAGACAAATGCAGTAGCACAACCAACTGCTACAAGTGCAGGTCCAAGTTCTGATACAGAGGATGTGGTACTAAATACGCCTACAACAACAGGAAACTCTTATCCAGTTGGTCAATGCGCTTGGGGTGTAAAAACATTGGCACCTTGGGCTAGTAATTGGTGGGGAAATGCAAAAGATTGGGTTGCCAATGCTGCATACTCAGGCTTTCGTATAGGAACAACTCCTCAAGTTGGAGCCATTGCTGTTTGGGATGGCGGTCAATTTGGACATGTAGCCTATGTAACAGCTGTGGCAAATAATCGCGCAATTCAAGTGCTGGAGTCAAATTACAAAGGTCAAAAACAAGTTAACAATTACCGTGGTTGGTTTGACCCTACAATATTTTATGGAAAGGTAACTTATATTTACCCTTATTGATAAACTTTTCCTATACATAGAAATCATTAAATAATGAAAGTGGAATAGTTAGTTGTTCCACTTTTTTTATTGGAAAAATATAATTCCATAAGAAAGTTCATTATCTTTTCTCTAAAATATGTTAGAATAAAGATAAAAGGAAATGCGTGAATGGGTTATTTTAAGAAGTATAAGTTTGATAAGTCGAAATTTAAATTAGGAATGCGAACCTTTAAAACGGGGGTCGCGGTTTTTATTGTTCTGCTTGTCTTTGGGCTTTTTGGCTGGAAAGGGTTACAGATTGGTGCTCTGACAGCTGTTTTCAGTTTGCGCGAAGATTTTGATAAGAGCGTCCATTTTGGAACCTCTCGTATTTTAGGAAATAGTATTGGTGGTTTGTATGCCTTGCTCTTCTTTCTCATCAATAACCTGTTTCATGAGCAGTTTTGGGTGACCTTACTGGTTGTTCCTCTTTGTACGATGTTAACGATTATGACAAATGTCGCTATGAACAACAAAGCGGGAGTGATTGGTGGTGTTTCTGCCATGCTGATTATTACTTTATCTATTCCCACAGGAGAGACAGTTTTGTATGTATTTGCACGTGTCTTTGAGACGTTCATGGGGGTTTTCGTTGCCATGCTGGTCAATTCTGATGTGGATCGCTTGCGGAAAGTATTGAAATTAAAAAGCGAAGAATAATGTTAGAAAATATAACATGAGTTCTTGACATAGAAATTTTTTCAGATTATAATAGAGCATAAGAAAGGAATTTGCAATGAAGGAAAAAGAATTTCGTCGCAATATGGCTGTTTTTCCTATTGGTAGCGTTATGAAATTGACGGATTTGACAGCACGTCAGATTCGTTATTATGAAGATCAAGAATTGATCAAGCCTGATCGAAATGAAGGAAATCGCCGCATGTATTCATTAAATGATATGGATCGCTTGTTGGAGATTAAAGATTACATTTCAGAAGGTTACAATATTGCTGCGATTAAGCGAAAATATGCCGAGCGCGAAGCGAAATACAAGAAGCCGGTGAGTGAGAAAGACGTTCGTCGAGCCCTTCATAAAGACATTTTACAACAAGGTCGCTTTGCTTCTTCCCTTCCACCATTTGGTCGTATGCATTGACCAATATCAATTTTTTTAAATTTCATAAGGAGATACTCATGCCAATTACAGTAGCTGACATTCGTCGCGAAGTGAAAGAAAAAAATGTTACCTTTATCCGTTTGATGTTTTCGGATGTTTTAGGAACGATGAAAAACGTTGAAATTCCAGCGACCGATGAACAGCTGAATAAAGTTTTGTCAAATAAAGTAATGTTTGACGGTTCTTCCATTGAAGGTTTTGTGCGTATCAATGAGTCAGATATGTACCTTTATCCTGACTTGGATACATGGACGGTTTTCCCTTGGGGAGACGAAAACGGAAGTGTCGCAGGACTGATTTGCGATGTCTATACGACGGAAGGAACGCCTTTTAAAGGAGATCCACGTGGAAATTTAAAACGCGCTTTACGTCACATGGAAGAATTAGGATTCAAATCCTTTAATTTAGGTCCTGAGCCAGAATTTTTCTTATTTAAACTCGATGAGAATGGCGATCCAACTCTTGAAGTGAATGATAAGGGTGGGTACTTTGACCTTGCGCCGACTGATCTGGCTGATAATACACGCCGTGAAATCGTCAATGTCCTTACAACGATGGGATTTGAAGTAGAAGCCAGTCATCATGAAGTAGCTATTGGCCAGCATGAAATTGACTTTAAATATGATGAAGTACTTCGTGCCTGTGATAAGATTCAATTGTTCAAACTGGTTGTCAAAACAATTGCTCGTAAGCATGGTCTGTACGCAACGTTTATGGCAAAACCAAAATTTGGTATTGCCGGTTCAGGTATGCACTGTAATATGTCACTCTTTAATCAAGATGGTCAAAATGCATTTTTTGATCCGGAAGATCCAAATGGTATGCAATTATCAGAAACAGCGTACTATTTTCTTGGTGGCTTAATTAAGCATGCTTACAATTATACAGCTATCATGAACCCAACTGTCAATTCTTACAAACGTTTGGTTCCGGGGTATGAAGCTCCTGTGTATATTGCTTGGGCAGGACGAAATCGTTCTCCACTTGTTCGTGTGCCAGCTTCACGCGGTATGGGAACTCGTTTGGAATTGCGCTCTGTTGACCCAATGGCTAACCCTTATATTGCTATGGCGGTTCTTCTTGAAGTTGGACTTCATGGGGTTGAAAATAAAATTGAAGCCCCTGCTCCGATTGAAGAAAATATCTATGTCATGACAGCAGAAGAGCGCAAAGAAGCGGGTATTACAGACCTTCCTTCTACTCTACATAATGCAGTGAAAGCACTGACAGAAGATGAAGTTGTAAAAGCTGCACTTGGGAACCATATTTATACAAGTTTTGTAGAAGCAAAACGCATCGAATGGGCAAGCTATGCCACTTTTGTTTCCCAATGGGAAGTAGACAACTACCTTGATTTGTATTAATAAATTGGGAGCGAGGCTTAGAAAAAGTCTCGTTTTCTTGATGAATGAAAAACGACTAATCAGAATAATGCCACTTTTTTCTACAGTTTTGAGCAAATGGCGAAAAAACTGGTATAATGGAGCATATTTATTGAAAATTATGACATTTTCGGTATAATAAACAGAACAAAGGGAGGTGAAGCAGGTGTATCGTGTTATTGAAATGTATGGCAAAGATGAACCGTGGTGGTTTTTCGACGGCTGGGAAGCTAATATCGTATCAGTACAGCATTTTGATAACTATTATGCTGCTTTAAAATATTATAAACGCCAATGGCTGAAGTTGGCAGATTCTTTTCCTTTCTATAAAAGTCGAAGTGATTTGATGTCTATTTTTTGGGATGCAGGAGATTTGCGTTGGTGCGAGGAATGTGGCGACTCTGTTCAGCAGTATCATTCTCTGGCTCTGTTAGAAAATGATACTGTTATTCCTAAAGAAAAAATGCAGCCGGGCTACAATAAACAAAATAGTGAAGAAGAACATCGTGCCTGCTCTCTAACATTTAAATAATTTGCAAAATGGTGATTTTTTCACCATTTTTTATTTTCTTCTGCGAATAGTATAAAGTGAGGAGGAGATATGGTTCAAAATATTGCACAGGCTATTATTTGCCAAGCTAAGGAAGAACAGGCTCAGGATATTTACGTTGTTCCAAAAGAAAATATGTATGAGCTATACATGCGAATTGGCGATGAACGGCGTTTTATACAACAGTATGCATTTGAAGAGATGGCAGCAGTAATTAGTCATTTCAAGTTTACCGCTGGAATGAATGTCGGCGAAAAACGTAGAAGCCAGTTAGGATCTTGTGATTATCAATATGGTGACAAGCAAACGTCACTACGACTGTCAACAGTAGGGGATTATCGTGGATATGAAAGTCTGGTGATTCGTTTATTACATGATGAAGAGGCAGAGTTGAAGTTTTGGTTTGCTCAAATCCCAGAGTTAAAAGAACGCTTCAAACAGCGAGGGCTTTATCTTTTTTCGGGACCAGTAGGGAGTGGAAAAACAACTCTCATGCACCAACTCGCCCAAGAGCGTTTTGCTGGTCAGCAAATCATGTCCATTGAAGACCCTGTTGAAATCAAGCAGCCTAGCATGTTACAGTTGCAATTAAATGAAGCGATTGGTTTGACTTATGAAAATTTGATTAAACTTTCTCTACGGCACCGACCGGATTTGCTAATCATCGGAGAAATTCGAGATGGGGAGACAGCACGGGCTGTTGTCCGAGCTAGCTTGACAGGAGTGACTGTCTTTTCAACCATTCATGCTAAAAGCGTACGAGGTGTCTATGAACGGTTGTTGGAATTAGGAGTGACAGAAGCCGAGCTGAAAATTGTCTTGCAAGGGATTTGTTACCAACGTTTAATTGCAAAAGGAGGAATAGTGGATTTTGTCAGTGAAAAGTATCAAGAACACGAGCCAATCGACTGGAATAGGCAGATTGATCAGCTTCATGCAGCAGGACATATCAATCTTGAACAAGCAGAAGCGGAAAAAATTATCCACAGTTAAGCAGAAAAAGGTCGTAGAGTTACTGAATAATCTTTTTTCTAGTGGCTTTCATTTGGCAGAAATTATCGACTTTTTGAAGCGAAGTGCCTTGTTAGAAGAAGTCTATGTGGACAGGATGAAAGAGGGGTTGTCAACAGGAAAGCCTTTTTCGGACATCATGGCAAGCTTAGGTTTTTCAGATAATGTAGTAACACAACTTTCGCTGGCAGAATTACACGGAAATCTCTCACTCAGCCTGAGTAAGATTGAGGAATACTTGGAAAATGTCTCAAAAATTAAGAAAAAGTTGGTTGAAGTGGCGACTTATCCCTTTATTTTGTTTGTCTTTTTGATATTCATTATGCTGGGGTTACGTAATTATTTACTCCCGCAACTCGATCGTCAAAATGTAGCAACGCAGATTATCAGTAATTTGCCGCAACTTTTTCTGGGTTCATTAGGAGTAGTCTTTGTTTTGTTAGCGATAGGTTTTTATTGGTTCCAAAAAAACTCAAAAATAACAACATTTGGCTTGTTAGCTCGCCTTCCCTTTTTTGGCGCTTTTATTCAAACGTATTTGACAGCTTATTATGCGAGAGAATGGGGAAATATGATTGGTCAAGGTTTAGAACTTAGTCAGATTTTTCAGATGATGCAAGGACAACGCTCTGCTATATTTCAAGAAATTGGGAAAGATTTAGAAGTTGCACTGCAAAATGGTCAGGAATTTTCGAAAAGGGTTAAAACATACCCATTTTTTAAAAAGGAATTGGGCTTGATGATCGAATACGGCGAAGTGAAGTCTAGATTGGGGCGTGAATTAGAAGTTTATGCTCAAAAAACATGGGAGACATTTTTTAAACGTGTTCACCAAGCGATGAATGTCATCCAACCACTAGTGTTTGTCTTTGTGGCTTTAATGATTGTATTGTTGTATGCAGCCATGTTGCTGCCAATTTATCAAAATATGGAGGTTCAATTATGAAAAAATTAAAAAGTTTGAAGGTTAAAGGTTTTACTTTAGTAGAGATGTTAGTCGTGCTTCTTATCATCAGTGTTTTGATGCTCTTATTTGTACCGAATTTGACCAAGCAAAAAGAAGCGGTGACGGAAAAAGGAAATGCAGCGGTGGTAAAAGTTGTGGAAAGCCAAGCGGAGCTGTTTGAGGTCAATCACACTAATGAAAAAGCGACACTCTCAAAATTAGTCAACGAAGGTACGATTACAGACAAGCAAGCGGCATCTTATAAGGCTTACTATGCGAAACATACAAAAGAAGCTCGTTCCGTTGCAGATTAAGGGATTTACGCTTTTGGAAAGTTTGCTGACTTTATTTATAACGAGTTTCTTATTGCTTGCTGTGTCGGGCTCTGTTCGTTCTTCTTTTGAACAGGTGGAAGAGCAGATTTTCTTTCTGGAGTTTGAGCATTTTTATCGGGAAAGTCAGAAGTTGAGCAGTTCAGCTCAAAGTCAATTGGACATGAATTTTTCTCGCGAGAGGATTTCCAATGGTTACAACCGTTTGGCGGTTCCTCGTTCGATTCAAGCGCCAGAAGATTTGACGCTTCATTTTGATAAGGCAGGTGGTAATTCATCGCTCGGAAAGATTGTCTTTCAGACAAAAAAGCAGACAGTTATGTATCAATTATATCTAGGAAATGGAAAATTTAAGAAAACAATGCGTTAGAGGAACAATTTTATTAGAGGCGCTGCTGGCTTTGGCTGTTTTTGCGACAATTGTGACCCTGTTGTTGGGACAAATTCACCAGTCTCGAAAAGCAGAAAATGACTTGCTTAGAGAAGAAGAAGTTTTAAGGGTAGCTAAAATGGCTTTGCAGACAAAGCAAAGCCATTTGACAATGAACGGTATTGAAGTACGTGTTGAAACAAGTCAACAAGGTATTCAAATTTATCATGGGAAGGAGCTGATTCTCGGTGTTCAAGGCAAATAAAGTGAAAGCTTTTACCCTTTTAGAGGCTCTGATTGCCTTATTTGTACTCAGCGGAAGTGTGCTGCTTTTTCAGTCAATGACGCGTCTTCTGGCTTTTGAAGTTCAAGCCCGGCAACATAGTGAACAACGAGAATGGCTTTTGTTTGCTGATCAACTAGAAGCAGAGTTGGCTCGTTCTTCATTTGAAAAGGTGGAGAATAATCGTTTATATATGAAACAGGACGGCAAGGTGATTGCATTTGGAAAGTCAAGTGGACGTGATTTTAGAAAAACCAATGCGAATGGGAAAGGTTACCAGCCGATGGTTTATGATGTGAAAAAAGCAGAAATCTCACAGAAAAATGAGCTGATTCATGTCAGACTGACGTTTAGGCGAGGATTAGAAAGGGAGTTTGTCTATCGTGTGGAAACAGAAAGTTAAAGCGGGCATTATGCTCTATGCCCTCTTTATAGCGGCAGTTTTTAGCTTGCTTTTGCAATTTTACCTTCATCGTCAAACTGCTAATCACAGGAATTTCACCCTAAACCGAGAACGAACACAGGCTTATGCAATGGCTCTTCTAGCCAACGAAAATTCTAAGCAAAGAGAATTTGATAAAGGGCATGTCCAAGACCAAAAGGGTGAGAAAGAGCTCATCCTGACAGTAACAATGAAGTCTGGTCGCCGTTATCAATTTTCCTTTCCGACTGAAAAAGTAAAGCAGACGGGTAAAGAATTGAATAAATGATGTGCGTGCAACAGAGTAAACTCGCAAAAAAAGCTAAATTTTGGTATGATAGGGAGCGGAGGATGCTATGAATTTTGAAAAAATTGAACAGGCCTATGCGCTCTTGTTAGAAAATGTCCAAGAAATCCAAAATGAGCTTTTAACGAGCTTTTATGATGCTTTGGTAGAGCAAAATGGCAGCTATCTGGACGGGAATATCGAACTAGATAGTGTTCGACAGAACAATGAAAAACTGAAAGCGTTGAAATTAAACAAAGAAGAATGGCGACGAGCATACCAATTTTTGCTGATGAAAGCGGCTCAAACAGAGCCTTTGCAAGCCAATCATCAATTCACTCCAGATTCTATTGGATTTATCTTAACCTTTCTCATTGATCAATTGAGTAAAAAAGAACACATTGATATTTTAGAAATTGGTAGTGGAATGGGGAATTTAGCTGAGACGATTCTCAATAATACACAAAAAAACGTGGATTATCTAGGGCTGGAATTGGACGATCTGTTAATTGATATATCAGCCAGTATCGCAGATGTGATGGATGCAAAAGTTAGTTTTGTGCAAGGTGATGCGGTGCGCCCGCAAGTATTGAAAGAAAGCGATGTGATTATCAGTGATTTACCAGTTGGCTTTTATCCTGATGATAACATTGCGGCGCGCTATGAAGTGGCTAGTACACAAGAGCATACCTATGCTCATCATCTGTTAATGGAGCAATCGCTCAAGTATCTCAAACCAGATGGCTATGCTATTTTCCTTGCCCCCAATGATTTATTGAGCAGCTCACAAAGTGATTTATTGAAGAAATGGCTACAAAAGCATGCCCAGATAGTTGCGATGATTGCATTGCCAGAAGCACTCTTTGGAAATGCCGCTTATGCCAAGACAATTTTTGTGCTGAAAAAGCAAGAAGAACAAGCTGTTCAACCGTTTGTTTATGCTTTGTCTGATTTGCAAGATCAGAACGATTTATTGGAATTTAGCGAAAAGTTTCAAAATTGGAGCAGAGAAAGTGAAATTTAAACAAGTTTTTGATATAATAAATGAAAACGCTTAAAAGAGGTAATTTATGTCAAAAACAATTTCAATCAATGCCGGAAGTTCTAGTTTAAAATGGCAATTATACGAAATGCCAGCTGAAAAGGTCATTGCCAAAGGACTGATTGAACGGATTGGTCTCAAAGACTCCATTTCAACAGTGAAATTTGGCAGTCGTGCAGAAAAGCAAATTTTGGATATTGATGACCATACGCAAGCTGTAAAAATTTTGTTAGATGACTTGATGCGCTTTGGTATTATCAAATCCTATGAAGAAATCACAGGTGTTGGACATCGTGTCGTTGCAGGTGGTGAATACTTTAAAGAATCTGCACTTGTTGATAGCGAAGAGGTGATTCAAAAAGTAGAAGAATTAGCACTTCTTGCACCACTTCATAACAAAGCAAATGCAGCAGGAATTCGTGCCTTTAAAGAATTGTTGCCGGATATTACAAGTGTTGTTGTATTTGACACATCTTTCCATACAACAATGCCAGAAAAAGCCTATCGTTATCCATTACCGACTAAATATTATACCGAAAATAAAGTGCGTAAATATGGAGCGCATGGTACAAGTCATCAGTATGTTGCCAAGGAAGCAGCAAAGGCGCTTGGAAAGCCACTTGAAGAGTTGAAGCTAATTACTTGCCATATTGGGAATGGTGCTTCCATTACAGCGGTTGATCAAGGAATTTCTGTAGATACTTCAATGGGCTTTACTCCGCTAGGTGGCGTGATGATGGGAACTCGCACAGGGGATATTGATCCGGCGATTATTCCTTATTTGATAGAGCATACAGAAGATTTTGATACACCAGAAGACATCAATTATATTTTAAACAAACAGTCTGGGCTTCTAGGAGTATCTGAAACATCAAGTGATATGCGCGACATTATTGCAGGAATGCATGAAGGCAATCATAATTGTAAACTGGCTTTTGACATTTTTGTTGATCGCATTCAAAAACATATCGGTCAATATTTTGCTGTTTTAAATGGTGCGGATGCGATTATTTTCACAGCTGGCATCGGAGAAAATTCTGATGAGGTGCGCGAAGCTGTTATTTCAGGTCTATCGTGGTTTGGTTGTGATATTTTACCGGAAAAAAATGTACGTGGAGCTGAAGGTATCATCTCAAGTGATGCTGCTAAAGTGAAGGTACTTGTCATTCCTACAGATGAAGAATTAGTTATTGCACGTGATGTTGAGCGCTTCAAAAACCAAAAATAAAACGTTTAATTTACAAGTCATAATATTTAAGAAGAGAAGCTGAGACAGACATTCATGAGCGCCACCCTAATGAATGTCTGTCTCACTCTCTTTCATTTTTGTTTGAAAAAAAGATTGTTGAAGTGATTACCTAATACTCCTGAAACATAAAATGTGGATAAAGATATCTGAATCAACCGTGCAGGTGGGAGAATGAGCTGTTTAAAAGTCTTTTGATTTCCTCTATACTTTCTTTTTGAACTATACCAATTTTCTTGTTGACAAATTCACAATAAAATTATATACTGATTTCGCTTGTTTTGGATAGCTATGATTAGACTATACCAATTTATAAAACGAAGGAGGAGATAGCAGACTTCTGAAAGTTGTTTGCTATAAATAATAGTATGTGTGGAATCGTTGGAGTTGTTGGAAATCGAAATGCAACAGATATTTTAATGCAAGGTCTAGAAAAATTAGAATATCGGGGTTATGATTCGGCTGGGATTTTTGTGACCAATGGGAAAACATCTAGTTTGGTGAAATCAGTTGGTCGCATAGCTGATCTTCGTGCAAAAATCGGGATTGATGTGGCTGGAACTGCTGGTATTGGGCATACACGCTGGGCAACACATGGAAAACCAAGCGAAAGCAATGCGCATCCACATACTTCTCAAACTGGACGCTTTGTTTTGGTGCATAATGGTGTGATTGAAAATTACCTTGACATCAAGAACACTTATCTCGCTGGACATGATTTAAAAGGTCAAACGGATACAGAAATTGCGGTTCACTTGATTGGAAAATTCGTTGAGGAAGAGGATTTATCAGTTCTTGAAGCATTCAAAAAGGCTCTTCATATTATCGAAGGCTCTTATGCTTTTGCTTTGATGGATGCAAAAGATGCAGATACAGTTTATGTTGCCAAAAATAAATCCCCTCTTTTGGTTGGCTTAGGAGAAGGCTACAATATGGTCTGCTCGGATGCTATGGCAATGATCCGTGAAACAAGTGAATTTATGGAAATTCACGACAAAGAATTGGTCATTGTGACAAAAGATGGTGTTCAAGTGCAAGATTATGATGGTAATCCTGTTGAGCGTGAAAGCTACACGGCAGAGCTTGATTTGTCTGACATTGGTAAAGGCACTTATCCTTACTATATGTTGAAGGAGATTGATGAGCAGCCAACTGTGATGCGCAAACTCATTCAAGCTTATACGGCTGAAAATGATAAAGTCTCAGTAGACCCAGCCATTATCCAAGCCGTTCAAGAAGCTGACCGCTTGTATATTTTGGCAGCTGGAACTTCTTATCATGCTGGTTTTGCGACCAAGCGCATGCTAGAAGAATTAACGGATACACCGGTCGAATTGGGAATTTCTTCTGAGTGGGGCTACAGATGGCCATTGCTTAGCAAGAAACCAATGTTTATCTTGATTAGCCAATCTGGCGAAACAGCCGACAGCCGTCAGGTTTTGGTCAAAGCCAATGCTATGGGAATTCCAAGCTTGACTGTAACCAATGTACCGGGTTCAACGTTGTCTCGTGAAGCGACTCACACGATGCTACTTCATGCAGGACCAGAGATTGCGGTTGCTTCTACAAAAGCCTACACAGCACAAATCGCGACTCTTGCATTCCTTGCGAAAGCAGTTGGAAATGCTAATGGCAATGAAAAAGCGAAAACGTTTGATTTAGTGCATGAATTATCCATTGTAGCGCAAGCAATTGAAGCTACACTATCTGAAAAAGACGGTATTGACGACAAAGTGCGTGATTTACTCGCTACAACACGCAATGCTTTCTATATCGGTCGTGGTCAAGATTATTATGTTGCTATGGAAGCTAGTCTAAAGCTAAAAGAAATTTCTTATATTCAGTGTGAAGGATTTGCAGCAGGAGAATTAAAACATGGAACTATTTCCTTGATTGAAGACGGTACGCCGGTATTAGCCTTGATTTCTTCTGATGAGCAATTGGCCAGCCATACTCGTGGAAATGTGTCAGAGGTTGTAGCGCGTGGTGCAAATGTCTTGACCATTGTGGAAGAAAACGTGGCAAAAGAAGGGGACGATATTGTTTTGATGTCTGTTCATCCATATTTATCACCAATTTCTATGGTTGTGCCTACGCAGTTGATTGCTTACTTCGCAACCCTACATCGTGGACTTGATGTGGATAAGCCACGGAACTTGGCTAAATCTGTAACAGTTGAATAATACCTATGAAGAATCATCAAGTGTTGGCTTGGTGATTTTTTTCCCATTGAGATAAAGTGGAAGTCTGATTTAAAAAATTATGTAAAACATAAAATTTTAAACTAGAAAGACTAATATTAAAGTAAATCAGTCAGAAAAGAAAAACCAAAATTATGTAAATTTTTTCTAAAAATCTATTGACTTTTTTGTTGTTATAGTATATAATTACATTTGTAAACGGAAAGAAAGTCCGTTACACTCGCTCAAACAAGATGAAATTATTAGCTGTGTTCAGTTAAAGAGATTTCATCTCTATTTTGAGAGAGGATTAAAATTATGTAAAATATTAACTGTCCTTATAAGTATAAATCCAAAAGATAGAGTTACTCACTTTGTCTTATATTTTAAGCGGTTATAAAAATTATGTAAAATAATAAGTGAGGTACAGATATGAACAACAACTACAATAACTTTGATAACATGGATGATCTTTTCAATCAATTGATGGGAAGAATGGGCGGTTTTAATAGTGAAAATCGGCGTTATCTCATCAATGGACGTGAAGTAACACCAGAGGAATTTGCACAATACCGTGCAACGGGGAAACTTCCGAAACAGGCAATGGAGGCTCAAAATCCGCAAATGCAAACGCAAACAGGCAATCCAAAACAAGATGGCATTTTAGCAAAATTGGGTCGCAATTTGACAGAGGAAGCGCGTCAAGATATGCTAGATCCCGTCATTGGACGTAACAAGGAAATTCAAGAAACAGCAGAAATTCTGTCTCGTCGGACGAAAAACAATCCAGTTCTAGTCGGAGATGCTGGAGTTGGTAAGACTGCAGTTGTTGAAGGTTTGGCGCAGGCGATTGTTAATGGTGATGTTCCTGCTGCTATTAAGAATAAAGAAATTATTTCTGTAGATATTTCGGGATTAGAAGCAGGTACACAGTATCGTGGTAGCTTTGAAGAAAATATTCAAAATTTGGTTTCTGAAGTAAAAGAAGCGGGCAATGTTATTCTCTTCTTTGATGAGATTCATCAAATCCTCGGTGCTGGAAGCACAGGTGGAGATAGTGGCTCTAAAGGTTTGGCGGATATTTTGAAACCAGCCCTTTCTCGCGGGGATTTAACGGTAATTGGTGCGACGACGCAAGATGAATACCGCAACACCATTTTGAAAAATGCAGCTCTGGCTCGTCGTTTCAATGAAGTAAAGGTAAATGCTCCTTCTGCAGAAGATACTTATAAGATTTTACAAGGAATTCGTGACTTATACGAAAAACATCACAATGTTATCTTGCCAGATGAAGTGTTAAAAGCGGCTGTGGATTATTCGATTCAATACATTCCGCAACGCAGTTTGCCAGATAAAGCGATTGACCTAGTGGATGTGACAGCGGCTCACTTAGCAGCTCAACACCCCGTTACAGATGTGCATGCAGTGGAACGTGAAATTGCAGAGCAAAAGAAAAAGCAAGAAGCTGCGGTTGAAAAAGAAGACTTTGAAACTGCTTTGAATGCCAAGATGCGTATTGAAGAGCTAGAAAAGAAAATTGAAAATCATACAGAAGACATGAAAGTGACAGCAACTGTCAATGATGTGGCAGAGTCTGTAGAACGCATGACGGGTATTCCTGTTTCTCAAATGGGTAGCAGCGATATTGAGCGCTTGAAAGAGATGAATGCGCGCTTGAAGACAAAAGTCATTGGACAAAATGAAGCGGTTGAAGCGGTGGCGCGTGCTATTCGGAGAAATCGTGCAGGTTTTGATGAAGGCAATCGTCCAATTGGTAGCTTCCTTTTTGTCGGACCAACTGGGGTCGGAAAAACAGAGCTAGCAAAGCAATTAGCGCTTGATATGTTTGGTACAAAAGATGCGATTATTCGTTTGGATATGTCTGAATACTCTGACCGTACAGCCGTGTCGAAGCTGATTGGTACAACAGCTGGTTATGTGGGATATGATGACAATAGCAATACGTTGACAGAACGTGTTCGTCGCAATCCTTACTCAATCATTCTGCTAGATGAAATCGAAAAAGCAGACCCACAAGTCATCACGCTGTTGCTGCAAGTCTTAGATGATGGTCGTTTGACAGATGGACAAGGAAATACTGTCAACTTTAAGAATACAGTTATTATTGCTACTTCTAACGCAGGATTTGGCTATGAAAGCTTTACAGGTGACGAAGAAAAAGATATGAAAATTATGGATCGATTGAAACCATACTTCCGTCCAGAATTCTTGAATCGGTTCAATGCAGTTATTGAATTCTCACACCTTGGTAAAGAAGACTTGGCTGAAATTGTTGAATTGATGCTAGATGAAGTCAACCAAACGCTTGCTAAGAAAGACATCACTCTGACGGTAACGGATGCCGCAAAAGCTTACCTAGCAGAAGAAGGTTACGATGAAGTCATGGGTGTTCGTCCGCTTCGCCGTGTGATTGAACAACAAATCCGTGACAAAGTAACCGACTATCATCTGGATCATTTGGATGTAAAACATCTCTTAGCTGACCTTAAAGATGATGAATTAGTCATTGAGGAAGCAACAGATGATTTAGCTACAAAAGCATAATTCTCCAGAGAAGTGGGCAGTTTCCTATGATTGTAGAACAATCATGGAAGCTGTTCAGCTTCTTTTTTATTCACCCTATTTTTCACAGTCCAAGAGTGAACAGTTGCTTGTGTAATTCTTGGTCTTTTTGTTACCGCTTACATGGTTTATAATAGGCTTATAAAGAACAAATAAAATAGAAAAAGGAGAGTTAAAATGAACATCATTTTAAACATTCTGAACTGGTTCTCGCAAAATATTTTGCAGAATCCAGCCTTCTTTGTAGGTCTCTTGGTTCTCGTTGGCTATGCGTTATTGAAAAAGCCAGCGCATGATGTCTATGCCGGTTTCATCAAAGCAACAGTTGGTTATATGCTGCTGAACGTTGGGGCTGGAGGTTTGGTAACAACTTTCCGTCCGATTTTAGCGGCTCTGAACTTTAAGTTTAAGATTGGTGCGGCGGTTATTGATCCTTACTTTGGACTAACAGCGGCAAATACAAAGATTGCAGAAGAATTTCCAAACTTTGTCGGAGCAGCAACAACAGCACTTTTGATTGGTTTTGGTGTCAATATCCTGCTCGTTGCTCTTCGGAAAATTACGAAAGTGCGGACGCTGTTCATTACAGGTCATATCATGGTGCAACAAGCAGCAACCGTTTCATTGATGGTTCTTCTCCTTGTTCCTCAATTGCGGAATAGCTGGGGCGTGCTGGCAATCGGTGTCATCTGTGGACTTTACTGGGCAGTCAGCTCCAATATGACAGTAGAAGCAACACAACGTTTAACTGGTGGCGGTGGTTTTGCGATTGGTCACCAACAACAATTTGCGATCTGGTTTGTGGATAAAGTTGCAGGTAAATTTGGTAAGAAGGAAGAAAATCTTGACAACTTGAAACTACCAAAATTCTTGTCTATTTTCCATGATACAGTCGTTGCTTCGGCGACGTTGATGTTGGTTTTCTTTGGAGCCATTCTCTTAATCTTGGGTCCAGATATCATGTCCAATGCAAAAGTTATCACATCAGGTACAGTTTACAATCCTGCTAAGCAAGACTTTTACATGTATATCATTCAAACAGCCTTCACTTTCTCCGTTTATCTCTTTGTTTTAATGCAAGGTGTGCGGATGTTCGTAGCAGAATTGACCAATGCCTTCCAAGGTATCTCTAATAAATTGCTTCCTGGTTCATTCCCAGCTGTGGACGTTGCAGCTTCTTACGGTTTTGGTTCACCAAATGCTGTGCTCTCAGGCTTTGCTTTCGGTTTGATTGGACAATTGATTACCATTATGCTCTTAATTATCTTTAAGAATCCAATTCTGATTATCACTGGTTTCGTTCCAGTATTCTTTGATAATGCAGCGATTGCAGTTTATGCAGATAAGCGTGGCGGCTGGAAAGCGGCAGTTATCTTGTCCTTTATTTCAGGTGTATTGCAAGTAGCGCTTGGTGCTCTCTGTGTGGCACTTCTCGGTCTAGCTTCTTACGGTGGTTACCATGGAAATATTGACTTTGAATTCCCTTGGCTTGGTTTTGGTTATCTTTTCAAATATCTTGGCATTGTAGGTTACATTCTTGTTTGTGTATTCTTGCTGATTATTCCGCAGTTGCAATTTGCCAAAGCAAAAGACAAGGAAGCGTACTACCGTGGTGATGTCCAAGCGGAAGAAGAATAAAAATAGATTTAATTAACGGAGGAAAATAATATGGTTAAGGTATTAACAGCATGCGGAAATGGTATGGGTTCATCTATGGTGATTAAGATGAAAGTAGAAAACGCTCTACGTAAACTAGGGCAAACAGATTTTACTGTCAATTCATGCAGTGTGGGCGAAGCTAAAAGTTTAGCTTCTGGTTATGATATTGTCATTGCCTCTCTTCATTTGATTCATGAATTGGACGGACGGACAAATGGTAAATTGATTGGTCTGGATAATCTGATGGACGACAAAGAAATTACTGAAAAATTATCACAAGTATTGGAATGATGCGGTTAGAGGTTCGTCTCAGCCTCGTCGCTTAAGAAATTGATATAGAGGCTGAGCAAAAAGTATTTTATTCTCTATCTCATTTAGTATTAAACGAATGACGCAGTAGGTGATTGGACTCTTCATTCACTTTTCAAGCTCGGAAGAGCACCTTTGAAGAAAACGAAGTTTTCTTCATCTACAATCTTAAACAGCTTGATAACTGTTTAAGCACCTTTGCGGGGGTGGGACTACGAACTTAAAATTTTCAAGATAAGTTCTGTCCCACTCCCATTCGCTTAAAAGGATGTGTGAAGTTAAAAACGTGGAAAAGCTTGGAATTCGTTGTGCTCGTCAAATAGTACAGAATTTCATGCGCACCACCTGTTTTGAGCTTCCATTTCCAACGAAAGGAAGAAACAATGAATTTAAAGCAAGCATTGATTGAAAACAAGTCCATTCGGTTGGGTCTTTCTGCTTCGACTTGGCAAGAAGCAATCAAACTTTCTGTTGACCCATTGATTGAAAGTGGGGCCGTCAAACCTGAATATTATGAGGCCATTATCGAATCCACAGAAGGCTATGGGCCTTATTATATTTTGATGCCAGGTATGGCGATGCCGCATGCTCGTCCAGAAGCTGGTGTACAAAGAGATGCCTTTTCTTTGGTGACTTTGAAAGAACCTGTAACCTTCTCAGACGGAAAAGATGTGAGTGTCTTGTTAGCTCTTGCGGCAACGAGTTCAAAAATTCATACGAGTGTTGCCATTCCGCAGATTATCGCCCTGTTTGAATTGGAAAATTCTATTGACCGCCTATTAGCATGTCAAACAGAAGCAGAAGTTCTAGCTTTGATTGATGAGTCAAAAAATAGTCCTTATTTAGAAGGATTGGATTTAGATAGTTAGTAAATGATTGTGTTTCAATCCATTAGAAAAGAATAGAAAGAGAGAAAATTATGTCAAAACGTCTTCCAAATTTACAAGTTGCACTGGATCATTCCGATTTGCAAGGAGCTATTAAAGCAGCTGTCTCGGTAGGTCATGAAGTAGATGTTATTGAAGCAGGAACAGTTTGCCTCTTGCAAGTCGGCAGTGAGTTGGTAGAAGTGCTGCGTAGTTTATTTCCTGATAAAATCATCGTAGCTGATACTAAATGTGCTGACGCTGGTGGTACGGTTGCCAAAAATAATGCCGTTCGCGGAGCAGACTGGATGACTTGCATTTGCTGTGCAACAATTCCAACTATGAAAGCCGCTCTAAAAGCGATTCAAGAAGAACGTGGCGAGCGCGGTGAGATTCAAATTGAACTTTACGGCGATTGGACTTATGAGCAAGCTCAGACTTGGCTTGATGCTGGCATTTCACAAGCTATTTATCACCAATCACGCGATGCCCTTCTTGCTGGCGAAACTTGGGGTGAAAAAGATCTCAATAAAGTTAAGAAATTGATTGAAATGGGCTTTCGTGTGTCTGTGACAGGTGGTTTGAATGTGGATACACTCAAACTCTTTGAAGGAGTGGATGTCTTTACCTTTATTGCTGGACGCGGAATAACAGAAGCTGAAAATCCAGCAGCAGCTGCGCGTGCTTTCAAAGACGAAATCAAGCGAATCTGGGGGTAAACTATGACACGTCCGATTGGAATTTATGAAAAGGCAACGCCTAAGCATTTTTCTTGGCGGGAACGGTTAGAATTTGCCAAAGAAATGGGCTTTGATTTTGTGGAAATGTCGGTTGATGAAAGTGACGCTCGGCTGGCGCGTCTCGCTTGGTCTAAAAAAGAACGTCTAGAAATTGTCAAAGCTATCTATGATACAGGTGTGCGGATTCCAAGTATTTGCTTTAGTGGACATCGGCGTTATCCATTAGGCTCAAACAATCCTGAGTTAGAAGCAAAATCGCTTGAAACGATGAAACAATGTATCAAGTTAGCACAGGATTTAGGTGTGCGGGTCATTCAATTAGCAGGTTATGATGTTTATTACGAAGAGAAATCACCTGAAACGCGTGCTCGTTTCTTAAAAAATCTGCGTCTAGCATGTGATTGGGCTGAACAGGCACAAGTTATGTTGGCGATTGAAATCATGGATGACCCATTTATCAACAGCATTGAAAAATATCTGGCTGTGGCGAAAGAAATCAATTCGCCTTATCTCTTTGTCTATCCAGATACAGGTAATGTTTCTGCTTGGCATAATGACCTCTGGAGTGAATTTTACCTTGGTCATCAGGCAATTGCTGCGCTGCACTTAAAAGATACCTATGCCGTGACGGAGCATTCTAAAGGGCAATTTCGAGATGTACCTTTTGGGGAAGGCTGTGTCAATTGGGAAGAAATGTTTGCTGTTTTGAAGAAAACCAATTACCAAGGTCCGTTCTTGATTGAAATGTGGTCTGAGAATTGCGAAACGGTGGAAGAAACCAAAGCTGCTATCAAAGAAGCGCAAGATTTCCTTTATCCACTCATTGAGAAAGCGGGGTTATGTGAATGTTAGTACCAGAATTACGAGAACGTGTTTATAAAGCCAATATGGAGCTTCCAGAGCATGGTTTGGTGAAATTTACCTGGGGAAATGTTTCGGCAATTGATCGTGAGAAGGGCTTGATTGCCATTAAACCTTCTGGTGTAGCGTATGAAAAATTATCTCCAGAAAATATGGTTGTGACTGATTTGGACGGTAATATTGTCGAAGGAGACCTGAATCCGTCGTCAGATTTGCCGACGCATGTGGAACTGTACAAAGCATTTCCAGAAGTGGGTGGCATTGTTCATACGCACTCGACAGAAGGAGTGGCTTGGGCGCAAGCAGGGCGTGATATTCCATGCTATGGCACCACGCATGCTGATACTTTCTACGGTCCAATTCCATGCGCTCGTGCCTTGACACCAGAGGAAATCAATGGCGAGTACGAAAAAGAAACTGGGAAAGTCATTATCGAAGAATTTGCCAAACGTGGCTTAGATTCGCTCGCAGTAGCAGCTGTAACCGTCCGCAATCACGGACCATTTGCTTGGGGCAAGGACGAAAAAGCGGCCGTCTATAATGCAGTTGTCCTTGAAGAAGCCGCTCGTATGGCACGCTACACAGAAGCTATCAATCCAGAAGTGACGGAAGTGCCGCAAGATCTCAAAGATAAGCATTACCTGCGAAAACATGGAAAGAATGCTTACTACGGACAGAAAAAATAATTATGAAAAATCAAGGAGAAGGACGACTACCATGATTGAGAGCAGTCATGATGCCGGTTCCTCGCCTTGCTTTTCTCATTTTGCTATGAAAAAGCGCTAAAAATGACCAAAATAACGAATAAATTCTTTCGATTTCATGTGAATGATGTGTGAAAAGATGTTATAATGGTTTGCAATCCCTTTCAAGGAGTAAATGATGATATTATTGGATCAAACAAGTTGTGACTTACTAAAATACCTCATTCAGTTGGAAGAGCCAGAAACGATTATGACCATTTCACGGGCAACCAATCAATCGCGGAGGAAAATCTATTATCATTTAGAAAAAATCAATGATGCTTTAGCGGATGTCGGCGAAGTCATTAGTAGCCGTCCGAGAGTAGGGATTGTCTTAACCGCACACCAAAAAGAACTCTGTCAAGAGTTATTGGAAGGCGTTGATTTTTATAGCTATGTCATGAGCATGACCGAGCGTATGCAGCTGACTGTGCTTTATATCTGTATTGCTAAGGAGCGTGTGACTATTGAAAAGCTAATGGAATTGACAGAAGTATCCCGCAATACGGTTCTCAATGATTTGAATGAAATCCGCAATCAGTTGGCTTCGGAGCAGTATCAAGTCAATCTCACTTCCACAAAAGCACAAGGATATTTTTTGAAGTGCCACCCGCTCAATAAGATTCAGTACGTTCATTCTCTTTTGTATGACATTTTTGCAGAGGGAAATCATAGTTTTGTGATGATTTTGACAGAAAAGATAAAAGAATTTATCGGAGAAGATTTACTTTTGTCCGATGAATTGCAAGATTTTCTCAATCAAAGAGTGCAAGATGTGGAGCAGGATTTAGGCAAGAAAATCAATCGCCATGAAATCAAATTCATGCTGCAAGTTTTGCCCTATCTGCTGTTGAGCTGTCGCAATATGGCTTTAAATGAGGAAGAGCAGGAAGACTTGAAGCGTGAGTTTACCTTGATTCGCAAGCGGATAGAATACCAAGCAGCCAAGAATTTGAATAGTAATTTAGGGGCAACATTTGGCTTGCAATTAAATGATATTGAAATTTCTCTCTTAGCCGTTCTTTTGCTTTCTTACCGGAAAGATCGGGATATTCATGCAACCAGTCAAGATTTTGTCCAATTAAAAGAAGCGATTGATGAGTTTATTTGGCGGTTTGAAGTCAGTTCGCATTTTGAAATTGAAAATAAAGAAGATTTGTTGCGAAATTTATTGACGCACTGCAAGGCTTTGCTGTTTCGTAAAACCTACGGCATTCTGTCTAAAAATCCATTAACACGACAGATCAAGGAAAAATATGCAGATTTGTTTGCAGTCACTAAATCTTGTTCTGTGATTTTAGAGGAAGCTTGGCTTATTTCATTAACCGATGATGAAGTTGCTTACCTTGCTCTTCATATGGGTGGATTCTTAAAACATAATCGTGCTGAAAAACAAGATGCCAAACGGATTTATTTAGTCTGTGATGAAGGAGTCGCTGTTCAGAAATTGCTACTCAAACAGTGCTTGTATCATCTACCAAATGAAAATTTAAGTGCTGTTTTTACGACAGAACAATTCAAAAGTGTTGAAGACATTTTAAATGTGGACTTATTGATTACGACAAATGACGGGTTGGAAACTACTCTGCCAACGATACAGGTTCAGCCCATTTTGGACTACGAGGATGTATTGAATATTACTTCTTTTGTCAAAGATCAAACTCTTTCGACTAAAGGCGTGCGATTTAGTCAAGATTTAGAACGACTTTTGTCACAATACCTCAAGGATTCAACGCGTACACAAGAGCTGAAAAATAAAATTCAAAAACTTGTCAACGAAGAATTATTATCAACTTCAACGGAAGAATGAAAGAATAAGATGACTGGCTAGGGATAAAATTCCCGGCTTTTTTAGTTGTGAAAAATAGTCCAATCTTGAACACAGACATGTGCTTTATTTGGTCTTTTTTAATCTATTGAAGGGAGTTATACTAAGAATGTAGAATAAAATATCTTGAGGAGGATAAGCAATGCCAAATGTAAAAGAAATCACAAGAGAATCTTGGATTTTATCCACTTTCCCAGAATGGGGAACATGGCTCAATGAAGAAATTGAAGAAGAAGTTGTGCCAGAAGGTAACTTTGCTATGTGGTGGTTAGGGAATTGTGGTGTTTGGATTAAGACACCAGGTGGTGCTAATGTGGTCATGGATCTCTGGTCCAACCGCGGAAAATCAACCAAAAAGGTCAAAGACATGGTGCGTGGTCACCAAATGGCCAATATGGCTGGTGTCCGCAAATTGCAACCAAATCTCCGTGTGCAACCAATGGTGATTGACCCATTTGCGATTAACGAACTAGACTATTACCTTGTTTCTCATTTCCACAGCGACCATATTGACATCAATACTGCTGCAGCTATCGTCAACAATCCAAAATTAAATCATGTGAAGTTTGTCGGCCCCTACGAATGTAGCGAAATTTGGAAAAAATGGGGTGTCCCAGAAGAACGTATCATCGTGATTAAACCCGGCGAAAGTTTTGAGTTTAAAGATATTAAAGTATCGGCTGTGGAATCCTTTGACCGAACTTGCTTGGTCACACTTCCAGTTGATGGTGCGGATGCTCAAGACGGTGAGCTGAAAGGGCTTGCTGTAACTGACGAAGAAATGGCGCGTAAAGCAGTCAACTACGTCTTTGAAACACCGGGCGGTACGATTTATCATGGCGCAGATTCTCACTTCTCAAACTATTTTGCCAAACATGGAAAAGATTTCAATATTGATGTAGCGATTAACAACTACGGTGACAACCCAATCGGTATTCAAGACAAGATGACTTCGATTGATTTGCTTCGTATGGCTGAAAATCTGCGTGCCAAAGTCATTATTCCAGTTCACTACGACATCTGGTCTAATTTCATGGCTTCAACAGATGAGATTCTTGCCCTCTGGAAAATGCGCAAAGAGCGCTTGCAATACCAATTCCATCCATTCATTTGGGAAGTCGGCGGTAAATACACTTATCCGCAAGACAAAGACAGAATTGAATACCACCATCCACGTGGTTTTGATGATTGCTTCGAGCACGATTCAAATATTCAATTTAAGGCTTTACTATAAAAAATTAAGTGGGAATTATCCGTATACATTGCGATATGCGGATAATTTTCATATAATGATAGTGTAGAATAATTGCTACTGAAAGGGTAGTATTATAAAAGGAGAATTCAATGTCAAATTTATCTGTCAATGCCATTCGTTTCTTAGGAATTGATGCCATTGAAAAATCAAAATCTGGGCATCCAGGTGTTGTCATGGGCGCAGCACCGATGGCTTATGACTTGTTTACCAAGCAAATGCGTGTGAATCCAGAAGTACCAAATTGGGTCAATCGTGACCGTTTTATCTTGTCAGCAGGTCATGGGTCTATGTTGCTCTATGCACTTCTTCACTTGTCTGGTTTTCAAGATGTCACTATGGACGAAATCAAGAACTTCCGTCAATGGGGTTCTAAAACGCCTGGTCATCCAGAATTTGGACATACAGCTGGCGTAGATGCGACAACTGGACCCCTCGGTCAAGGAATTTCGATGGCAACTGGTTTTGCGCAAGCAGAACGTTTCCTAGCTGCTAAGTACAACCGTGAAGGCTATAATATCTTTGACCACTATACCTATGTCATCTGTGGTGACGGGGACTTAATGGAAGGTGTGTCTGCTGAAGCAGCTTCTTATGCTGGACTGCAAAAGCTAGATAAGCTCATCGTTCTCTATGATTCAAACGACATCAATTTGGACGGAGAAACGAAAGATTCCTTTACAGAAAGTGTTCGTGACCGTTACAATGCTTACGGTTGGCACACAGCTTTGGTTAAAGACGGAACAGACTTAGAAGCAATCAATGCGGCGATTGAAGCTGCAAAAGTTTCTGGCAAACCGTCATTGATTGAAGTCAAAACGGTGATTGGTTATGGCTCGCCAAATAAACAAGGGACAAATGCTGTTCATGGAGCGCCTCTTGGTGCAGAAGAGGCAGCGGCTACTCGCAAAGCTCTTGCTTGGGATTACGCACCATTTGAAATTCCAGAAGAAGTCTACGAAGATTATCGAGTTAATGTTGCAGAACGCGGCAAAGCTGCCTATGATGCTTGGGAAAAACTCGTTGAAGAATACAAACAAGCCTATCCTGACTTAGCTGATGAAGTTGCTGCCATTATTGCTGGACAAGATCCAGTTGAGATCAAGCCAGAAGATTTCCCAGTAGTAGAAACAGGTTTCTCACAAGCTACTCGTAATTCTAGCCAAGATGCTTTAAATGCCGCAGCAAAAGTACTTCCAACATTCCTCGGTGGCTCTGCTGACCTCGCTCATTCTAATATGACTTATATCAAAGAAGACGGTTTGCAAGACGATACCCACCGCCTTAACCGCAATATTCAATTCGGTGTGCGTGAATTTGCTATGGGAACTATTTTGAATGGTATGGCACTTCACGGGGGACTTCGTGTTTATGGTGGTACATTCTTTGTCTTTTCAGACTATGTTAAAGCGGCTGTTCGCTTGTCAGCTCTTCAAGGCTTACCTGTGACTTATGTCTTTACGCATGACTCAATCGCAGTTGGTGAGGATGGTCCAACTCATGAGCCGATTGAGCACTTAGCAGGTCTTCGTGCCATTCCAAACCTCAATGTCTTGCGCCCAGCAGATGCACGTGAAACACAGGCTGCTTGGTACTTGGCACTGAAGAGTCAATCAACTCCAACAGCTTTGGTTCTCACACGTCAAAACTTGACAGTTGAAGCTGGAACTGACTTTGACAAGGTAGCAAAAGGAGCCTATGTCGTATATGAGACAGCAAATGGCTTTGATACAATTCTTCTGGCATCTGGTTCTGAAGTCAACTTAGCTGTTGCAGCTGCTAAAGAGTTGGAAGCACAAGGAGAGAAAGTTCGCGTTGTCAGCGTACCGTCAACAGACATCTTTGATGCACAAGATGCTGCTTACAAAGAAGAAATTTTACCAAATGCAGTTCGTCGCCGTGTTGCAATCGAAATGGCTGCAACCCAGTCTTGGTACAAATATGTCGGACTTGACGGAGCTGTTATCGGCATTGACAAATTCGGTGCCTCTGCCCCAGCTGCTAAGGTAATGGAAGAGTATGGCTTCACCGTTGCTCATGTCGTAGAAGTTGTGAAAAACTTGAAATAATGGTGATAAAGAGAAAAAACCGAGGCTTGCTTTGCTTCGGTTTTTCTAACTAGAAATGCTATAATGAAAATAGAAAATTCTATCTCGGAGGTGTGAAGATGACAAAGGAAAGTATGATTTATCAGCTGTTGGATGAATTGAAAATTTCTTATGTTCGTCTGGATCATGAACCAATTTTTTCCGTTATTGAGGCGGCTGAAAAGGGAGTCGTCTTACCGGGGCAACAGGTCAAAAATCTCTTTTTGAAAAATAAAAAGGGACGTCAATTTTATTTGGTCATTTTGCGGGACGAAAAAACGGCAGATATCAAGCATTTGGCAGAAATCCTTGATGAAAAACGATTATCATTTGCCAATGATAAGGAGCTGGAGGAGCTTTTACAGGTAGAGCCAGGTGCGGTTACACCTTTTGGGTTGCTTTTTGATAAGGAAAAGAAAGTCCAGCTGATTGTGGACGAGGAGGTTGATCCGAACTTGACCGTGGGTTTTCATCCTTTTGTCAATACAACAACGCTCAATATCGCTTATGCGGACTTTTTACGCTTTTTGGAAAAAGCAGAGCATACTGTCAAAAGAATTCGCTGCTAGTCAGGCTTAAGGAGGAATCCTTTTAGAAATTTCAGCCCCTCCTTGTAAATTCTCTAGGAATCTGCTATAGTAGATAATATATGAAATCTAAAGGAGACTAAAATGGGTAACGGTTTTTCAATTTTAATCATGTTGGTTGTGATGATGGGCTTAATGTTCTTCATGCAACGTTCTCAAAAGAAACAAGCAGACAAACGGATGGAAAGCTTGAACAAACTACAAAAAGGATATGAAGTTATCACAATTGGTGGCTTGTATGGTACGGTTGATGAAGTTGATACTGAAAAGAAAACAGTTGTCCTTGATGTAGACGGTGTTTACTTGACATTTGAATTAACAGCTATCAAGACCGTATTGCCTCTCACAGAGGGAATCACAGCAGTTGCTGGTGCAGACGGAAGTGTTGATATGTCAGAAGATACAGCTATTGAAGAATAGTAGTGTTTTAAGCTAGAAAAAGGGATTGGAGTTTCTCCAATTCTTTTTATTTTTGTTTGAAAGGTTTCTTTTACAACTTATAAGAATAATTCTTTTTCTACTTTGATGTCGCCAATTAGCTATTTTTGACGCCAAAGCTAACCAAGTAACAAATATTCCTTTAGCAGAATAGGAATTTAAAAAAGATCAAGCATTTAATTTTTATCGTAAAATAATGTGAAAAAGAAGTTGGAGCCAAAAATTTCTATGTTTCGGCTTCTTTTTTATCTGAAATTTAGCATAAATCCCATTTTTAGAGGATTTATGATATAATGAAATGTAAAACTTTATTAGGAAAACAAGCAGATGTTTAGTTTTAAGAAAAAAGAAAAAATTGAAGTTCCGTTACAAATACCAAAACATATCGGTATTATTATGGACGGGAATGGTCGTTGGGCTAAAAAGAGAATGCAGCCGCGCGTTTTCGGGCATAAGTCTGGAATGGAAACTTTGCAAAATGTTACCATTGCAGCTAAAGAGTTGGGTGTCCAAGTATTGACAGTCTACGCGTTCTCCACAGAAAATTGGTCGCGCCCTGAAAAAGAAGTCAGCTTTATCATGAACTTGCCGGTTGAATTTTACGACCGTTATGTGCCTGAGTTGCATAGAAATAACGTAAAAATTCAAATGATTGGAGATACAGAGCGGCTACCTAAGGCAACTTATGAGGCGCTTTACAAAGCAGAAGAATTAACGCGGCTCAACACAGGCTTGATTCTGAATTTTGCCTTGAATTATGGTGGCCGTGCTGAGATTGTTCAGGCGGTTAAAATGATTGCTCAAGATGTGTTAGATGCCAAGTTCAGTCCGGGTGAGATTGATGAAGAGATGATTGCCAATTATCTACAAACCAGCAATCTACCTCGATTATTGCGCGATCCGGATTTGGTCATTCGAACGAGCGGAGAATTGCGTTTGAGTAATTTCTTACCTTGGCAAAGTGCATATAGTGAGCTGTATTTTACAGATATTTTATGGCCGGATTTTGATGAGAAAGCTTTGAAAGCAGCTATTGAAGAATATAGTAAACGAAATCGTCGCTTTGGTGGTGTGTAGGAGAATTTATGGATAAGGATTTACAAAGACGTGTTATTTTTGGCGGAGTGGCACTTGCTATCTTCATTCCAGTTTTGATGATAGGAGGCGCTCTTCTGCAAATTGGAATGGGGCTTCTAGCCATGTTGGGTGTTCATGAATTGCTGCAAATGAAAGGGCTGAGAAGTACCACACTAGAAGGTGTCTTAGCCATGTTAGCAGGTTTTGTGCTGACGATTCCACTCGAAAACTATTTGAAATTTTTGCCGGTAGACGGAAATGTTGTGGCCTATAGTTTAGTTGTTTTTCTTCTATTAGGCTCAACTGTTCTAGGGAAAAATTACAGTTTTGAAGATGCGGCTTATCCAATCGCTGCGAGTTTTTACGTGGGAATTGGCTTCAATGCTTTGCTAGATGCACGGGTGGCTGGTTTTGACAAAGTGCTTTTAGCCTTGTTTATCGTCTGGGCAACGGATAGCGGAGCTTACTTGGTCGGACGGAGATATGGCGTACGTCGCTTAGCTCCGCGAGTTTCACCAAATAAAACTGTTGAGGGCAGCCTAGGAGGCATTGCTTCAGCAGTCCTTCTAACATTTATTTTTATGTTGTTTGATAGAAACGTTGCCGCACCTCATCATATGTTTGTCATGCTTCTTTTCACAGTATTCTTTAGTATTGCAGGTCAGTTTGGGGACTTGGTAGAAAGTGCAATTAAGCGCCATTTTGGAGTCAAAGATTCTGGTAAATTTATACCCGGACATGGTGGTGTGTTAGATCGTTTTGACAGCATGCTGTTTGTCTTTCCCTTGATGCATTTCTTTGGATTGTTCTAATGAGAAGGATAAAATGAAGTGAGACAGACTAACGTGATTGTTTTATAGTCACTCACAGAAAAATGAAATCTGAGAAGATGACGTAAAGAATCAATATTTCGCAAGAAATTGATTTTGTCATTTCACTTTATGCAGTTGACTAGGGGTTGGTCGTCATACCTTGCGTAGCAAGGGATTAGAACTGCCACTCAGCAGTGATTGATTGGTACTAAAGGATCTAATCAATTGTGCATGGGAACTCTAAATTGACTAAAGTTAACAGAGTTTCTCACCACTGCGTTTTGTAGTAAAAATAATATATTGTAAGAGTCTAGGGAATGTTCATCCCAGCCTCTTTGTGAATGAACTTTATAAGGAAATCTTAAGCCGAGTGAAGTATTCTTGATTTGCTGTGTGCAATTCAGTAAGATGATCGTGTCAGAAAGTAGAAAGGTTGGTGTAATGCAGTCAGGTATTATAGGAATTATCACCTTTATCATTGTTTTTGGAATTATTGTGGTCGTTCATGAGTTTGGACATTTCTATTTTGCGAAAAAATCGGGTATTTTGGTGCGGGAGTTTGCTATCGGAATGGGCCCGAAAATTTTTGCTCATATCGGAAAAGACGGTACGGCGTATACCATTCGAATGTTACCGCTGGGTGGCTATGTTCGTATGGCTGGTTGGGGCGAAGATTCGACCGAGATTAAAACAGGAACACCTGCTAGTTTGACTTTAAATGAAGCAGGTAAGGTCGTCCGAATCAATCTTTCGGGCAAGAAAATTGATCAAACCGCTCTGCCGATGAATGTGACAGGCTTTGATTTAGAAGACAAGCTGGAAATCACTGGTTTGGTACTAGATGAACAAAAGACCTATGCAGTTGACCATGATGCAACAATTGTAGAGGAAGACGGTACAGAGGTTCGGATTGCTCCGCTTGATGTGCAGTATCAAAATGCTAGTTTAGGCGGGCGCCTCATTACCAACTTTGCAGGACCAATGAATAATTTCATTTTAGGGATTGTAGCTTTTCTGCTGTTGATTTTTATGCAGGGTGGCGTTGCCAATCCCAATACAAATCACATTCGCGTTTTACAGGGCGGTGCCTTGGCTCAGGCCAGTGTAAAAAATAATGACCAGATTTTAAAAGTTGGTCAAGCTGAAATTAAGAATTGGTCGGATTTGACCCAGGCTGTTCAGTCTGAAACAAAAAATAGTAAAGGGCAATCAGAACTAAATGTGACGGTTAAAAGTGGAACTAAAGTTCAAGAGCTGACAGTTAAGCCTAAAAAAGAGCAAGGCAGATATTTATTAGGAGTGATGCCGGGCTTGAAATCAGATTTTCTGTCTATGATTGCGGGCGGATTTAGCATGGCTTGGAACGCTAGTTTCCGCATCTTTGGCGCTTTAAAAAATTTAATTTTCCACCCAGACATCAATAAACTAGGCGGACCTGTGGCGATTTACAAAGCTAGTAGTGACGCTGCTAAAGGCGGAATTGAAAGTGTTATCGCTCTCTTAGCTATGCTTTCTCTGAATATTGGTATTTTTAATCTCATTCCTATCCCAGCGCTTGACGGTGGAAAGATTGTGCTAAATCTTCTTGAAGCCATTCGTCGCAAGCCATTAAAGCAGGAAACAGAAACCTATGTTACTTTAGCAGGTGTCGCCATTATGGTGGTGTTGCTGATTGCGGTGACCTGGAATGATATTATGAGAACCTTCTTTTAAAAGGTGAATTCTAAATAATAAATAAAAGGAAGAATTTATGAAACAAAGTAAAATGTTAATCCCAACACTACGTGAAATGCCTAGTGATGCACAAGTCATCAGTCATGCACTTATGCTGCGTGCGGGCTATGTCCGCCAAATTTCAGCAGGTGTTTACTCTTACTTACCATTGGCTAATCGCGTGATCGAAAAAGCAAAGAAAATCATGCGAGAAGAATTTGAAAAAATCGGTGCGGTCGAAATGTTAGCTCCAGCCCTCCTTAGTGCCGACCTTTGGCGTGAATCAGGTCGTTACGATACCTATGGTGAAGATCTCTATAAGCTAAAAAATCGCGAAGGTTCAGATTTTATCTTGGGGCCAACTCATGAAGAAACATTCACCGCAATTGTACGGGATTCTGTAAAATCTTATAAGCAATTACCGCTTAATCTTTATCAGATTCAAGCTAAATACCGTGATGAAAAGCGTCCTCGCAATGGCTTATTGCGGACACGTGAGTTTATCATGAAAGACGGTTATAGCTTCCATGCCAATTATGATAGCCTAGATGTGACTTACGATGAGTATAAGACTGCCTACGAGAATATTTTTACCCGAAGTGAGGTTGATTTCAAAGGGATTATCGGTGACGGTGGTGCTATGGGTGGAAAGGATAGCCAAGAATTTATGGCCATTACACCTGACCGTACCGACCTTACGCGCTGGGTTGTTCTAGATAAGTCAGTCACTAGTTTTGATGAAATTCCGACAGATGTACAAGAAGCGATAAAAGAAGAATTGACGAGCTGGTTGGTGTCTGGTGAAGATACTGTTGTTTATTCGAGTGAGTCAGGATATGCTGCAAACCTTGAAATGGCAACAGATGAATACAAACCAAGCAATCGTGTTGTGGCAGAAGAGGAATTGATTCGTGTAGAAACCCCAGATTGCAAGTCAATTGATGAAGTCGCTGCTTTTCTTCATGTTGATGAAAGTCAAACAATCAAAACCTTAGTTTACATTGCTGACGAAAAGCCTATCGTGGCTCTGCTTGTCGGAAATGATCAATTGAATGAAGTGAAGTTGAAAAATTATCTAGGTGCTGATTTCTTTGAACCGGCAAGCGAAGAAGAAGTTCGTGAACTGTTTGGAGCAAACTTTGGATCTCTTGGACCCGTTCATCTTCCAGAAGATGTTCAAGTCATCGCAGACCGCAAGGTAGAAGACATCCGCAATGCAGTCGCTGGTGCGAATGAAGACGGTTATCATTTGACAGGTGTCAATCCAGGGCGAGACTTCACAGCAGAATATGTAGATATTCGCGAGGTGCGTGAAGGAGAAGTTTCACCAGACGGACAAGGCGTTTTGAAATTTGCACGCGGCATTGAAATTGGACATATCTTTAAATTAGGAACTCGTTATTCAGAAAGCATGAATGCGACGGTTTTAGATGAAAATGGTCGTGCAGTTCCTGTCGTAATGGGCTGCTATGGTATTGGTGTTAGTCGCCTCTTATCAGCTGTTATGGAGCAACATGCACGTCTCTTTGTCAATAAAACTCCAAAAGGAGACTATCGCTATGCTTGGGGAATCAATTTTCCAAAAGAATTGGCACCGTTTGATGTGCATCTAATCCCTGTAAATGTCAAAGACGAGGAAGCTCTTGCCTTGACAGAACAACTAGAAGCAGAGCTGGTCAAAGCTGGCTACGAAGTTTTGACAGATGACCGTAACGAACGTGCTGGTGTGAAATTCAGCGATAGTGACTTGATTGGGTTACCGATTCGTGTGACTGTTGGGAAAAAAGCAGCTGACCGCATCGTTGAAGTCAAAATCAAAGCGACAGGTGATACCATTGAAGTTCATGTTGACAATCTTCTTGAAACACTTGCAATCTTAACGAAGAAAGACAAATAAATAGGTCTGAAACAAGAACTAAATTATCATTCAAAAACAGACAAAATCTTAATTGGAGATAATCCGAAAGAGATTTTGCCTGTTTTTTTTTGAGTTGATACTTTGCGTCGACTTGTTGGCGTGGGACAAAGAAGGACTGTTGAGGGAAATGTGTTTTACTTTGCTTTCATTTTTTACTATTTGAAGATAAAAAATAACTTTTTAGGGCATCTTCTGAGGAAACCTTTGAAATATTTTATACTAAAAAGGTAGAAAAAGGAGTTGAAATGAGAAAGATAAAAAATATTCTTCAAATGAGTTTGCTAATCGTTCTGACACAGATTACTTTGGTCTTGCTGACGACACCCTTGCCAAAATCATTGACCTTTCAGCAGTCCAGTTTTGTATTTTTGTTCATTCTATTTTCTTGTGGTTTGCTTTATTTTCGCTATTTTTCCAGAGAATTAACAGATTTTAAATCAGAGATCTTAACGGCTCGTTACTGGCCCCTCCTGCGATTATCCTATCTCATGATGGTATTTATCAATGCCATAGGAGTTTATCTGATGATTTTAGAGGGGACGGCAGCTGTTTCAGAAAGTCAACAATTGTTTATGAGCCTGTTCATCCACTCCTCTCTTTTTTTGCTGGGTGTTGATGTGATAGCTCTGGTGCCTGAGGTTCGGTCATCTATTATTCATCTTTTTGTTTCAAAAGATCAAGCAAGAATGAGTTTTGTGATAGGGAGTTTGTTATTTATCCTTTTACGAAATCCAGCTGACTTGGCTTGTTTTATCGTTTATACGGGCTTAGGATTTCTGTTTTCGCTCTTTATTCCCAAGCCACTTCCTCGTTTAGAGTTCTCCATTTTCAGTCATTTGGTGCGCAATAGCTTTTCTCTTCTTTTCCTGCTCATTTTTTGGTAAATTCCTTTTGTAGAAATCTCACTTCTATGATAAAATGAGAGCATTATAGATTGGATGAGAAGGACAATGATACAAAAGGAAGAACAGTTAGAATGGTTGTACCAACACCAAACAAAAGAGCCGCATTTAGGCTTAGAACGAGTGAGACGACTATTATCGCTGCGAGGCAATCCTCATTTACAAATATCAGTCATTCATGTGGCAGGTACCAATGGAAAAGGCTCAACGATTGCACATTTACGTCAGCTATTGCAAGCAAAGAAACTGCGTGTAGGAACGTTTACATCGCCTTATCTTCTTAACTATAATGAGCAAATTGCAATCAATGGTTTGCCTATTTCAGGCGAAGACTTTTATTCTTTGTTGCAATCTTATCAAGAGTTATTAAAAAAGCAGGCAGATGATACGATATTGCAGGAAATAACAGAGTTTGAGATTATTACGGCATTGGCTTATGATTATTTCTGCCAGCAAGAGGTAGATGTGGTCATAATGGAAGTAGGTCTGGGTGGTTTATTGGACAGTACCAATGTGTGTCAACCGGTTTTGACAGCTATTACGACAATCGGACTAGATCACACAGCTATTTTAGGTACGACATTAGAAGACATTGCCAAGCAAAAAGCGGGGATTATCAAGCAAGGTGTGCCAGTAGTGACAGGGAAGATTTCTTCAGAAGCACTGACAGTTATTCACACTATTGCTCAGCAATGTCAGGCACTCCACATACGATATAAGAAAGATTATCAGGTGGAGTCTGTGCAAGGCTTAGAAGAGGGAGAAAAATTTCGTTTTTCAAATGCATTTCGACGAAAAGAGGACTATCAAACTGTTCTTTTGGGCGTTCATCAGGTTGAGAATGCGGGACTGGCAATTGAACTGTGTGATCAATATTGCAGCTTGAAAGGTTTACCATTGTTGAGTGAAAATGAGGTGCGACGGGCATTGAAACGAACGTATTGGCCTGCTCGCTTGGAGAAAATTTCAAAAGCACCCTTGATCTTGCTGGACGGGGCGCACAATCCTCATGCACTGAAAGCTCTGCTTGCTTCCCTAGAAAGCCATTTTCCAGATTATCAAAAAACGATTTTATTTACATGTATTCAAACTAAGGCGTTGGATGAAATGCTTGCTTTACTAAAAATGGTTCCCACATCTCGCGTACTTTTGACAACTTTTGAGGATTCACGGAGTTTTTCAACAGGAGAAATGCAATGTTTGGCAAAGCGAGAAAAGTTAGCATATGTAGAGTGGTTGCCTTATTTGGAGCAATACAAAAAAGCCAAGCATGGAGAGAAAGAGCTGCTGCTTATCACAGGCTCCCTCTATTTCCTTGCAGAAGTCAGAAAATATCTAATGAGCGATAGGTAAAAGGAGGTTTTCTAAATAGTTAAAATGTGATAGAATGAAAGAGCAATTTGTTTGCACAGAGTAAGTGGTCTGCGTTAAGTGTGTATGGATGGGATGTTGCCATACAACGAAACATTTGTGCGGTAGGCCATTGCATCCGCTGTCATTTTGACGGCTCCCGAAAGAAAAGGAGCGAATATGAAAAAAAACTCGCCAAAGTTATCGGTGCAACTATTGGTTGCCCTCGCAATGATTGTGGCTCTTTGTTTTGTCTTAGAGAAGTTTTCAATCTTTGTCATCCCTCGTTTGTTGAAGCTGAGCCCAGCTTTCATTGGTTATACCCTTATGGGAAGTGTCGCTGGTCCGATTTTATCTGGTCTGGTTTCTGCCGTATATGATATGATTTCCTTTTTCTTTTTGAGTCAGGGGCAACCATTCATTATCTGGTTTACATTGATTGAAGCTTTGCAAGGTATTCTCTATGGTTATTTCTTTTATGGCAAAGAATTACGATTTGAACGGAAGAAAGACTGGCTTTGGGTGACGCTAGCAACTATCGCTGTTATGGGAGTGGGGACCTTTACTTTAACGCCCTTAGCTCTCCATTTACAATATGGAGTACCCTTTGTTGCACTATACGCTACTCGGGCATGGTCTGTTTTTGAAATTCCTTTACGAGTAGTTGTGACGATGCTCATTGTTCCACAGTTGCAACGAATCCCCGAATTACGTAAGTTAATGGGATTAAACAATAAGTAAAAAAATGAGAGCAGAAAAAGGCTGAGACATCACTGTCCACAGCCTTTTCAAATATGCACTTTTTAATAGTTTTTAATCAAATCAACGGTTGAGCGATCCAATTTCTTAACAAGAGCTTGTAAGAAAGCTTGAGCTTGCAAAAAGTCGTCCATTGCGTAGAGTGTTTGATGAGAATGAATGTAACGTGCACAAACACCAATAGTTGTAGAAGGCACACCACCGTTTTTAAGATGAGCAGCACCAGCATCGGTTCCGCCTTTACCACAGTAGTATTGGTATTTGATACCTGCTTCTTCTGCGGTTGTCAAAAGGAAATCTTTCATATTTGGCAACATGAGGTGACCTGGGTCAAAGAAACGAATCAGAGTCCCTTCTCCGATAGCTCCTTGATCTCCGTAAATGTCGCCAGCAGGCGAACAGTCTACTGCAAAGAAAACTTCTGGGTCAAACTTAGTCGTTGAAACATGGGCTCCACGCAAGCCGACTTCTTCTTGGACATTGGCTCCAACATAGAGTTCATTGCCAAGTTTTTGTCCAGCTAGAGCTTGAACCAGTTCACTTACCATGAGGACACCGTAACGATTGTCCCAAGCTTTTGAGATAACGTTTTTCCCATTAGCTGTGAGAATAGCAGAGCTATCTGGTACAATCGTATCGCCTGGACGAATGCCGTAGCTTTCAGCTTCTGCTTTATCAGCAAATCCACCGTCAAAAACAATATCTTCAATCCTTGGTAGACTTGGTCCACCTGTTCCACGAGTCAAATGTGGAGGAACAGATCCTGAAATGACAGGAATTGCAACTCCAGAGCTAGTAAAAAGTTTAAAGCGTTGGCTGCTAACGACGAGTGGATTCCAGCCACCAATTTGCACCACACGAAAAGTTCCGTCGGGTTTGATTTCACTCACCATGAAGCCAACTTCATCCATGTGGGCAGCTACTAAGACACGCGGTGCATCAACAGTCTCTGAATGTTTCACTCCAAAAATGCCTCCTAAGCCGTCTGTTACGACTTCGTCCACATGAGGAGTCATTTTTTTACGCAAATAATTGCGAACAGGGGCTTCATGCCCTGAAACGGCAGCAATTTCTGTTACTTCTTTGATTTTTGAAAATAATTCTGACATCTTTAACCTTCTTTCTGTTCTTATTTTATCATTTTCTATCATAGTTGGGTAGCATTCAAAGATAAAAAACAGTAGTGTTTCGATTTGTCCCAATTTATCTTTTGTGTTAAAATATTGTCATGAAAGCTAAAAAGATTCTATTAACAACGGCTGCACTTGCAGGAGTAGGGATTGCAGCTTATGCGACTAAAAAAACGTTGGACGAACGAAAAGAAGCTGAGCAGCGTGAGCAATTAGTTGCTGAAATTCGGAAAAGTTTGTCTGAGCTAGGCGACATTGCCACGCTATATGTTCAATTATACAAGTCAGATGAGCATCGATTGGTTGGTGGTGTGGTGTATGAAGATGGTCGGCACCTCACATTTGTGTATGAAAACGGTGAATTGACCTATGAGGAAGAACAATGATTATTCCAGCAAATATAGAAGAATTGGCATCATTTGTGAAACGCGACGGAAAGACTGTGTTCTTTTTCACAGCCGAGTGGTGTGGAGACTGTCGTTTTATTAAACCTTTTTTGCCTGAGATTGAAGCAGAAAATCCTGATTTTACCTTTGTTGAGGTCAATCGTGACGATTATATGGAAGTTGCCAAAAAGTGGGATGTGTATGGGATTCCTAGCCTAGTAGTCCTAGAAAATGGACAAAAAATTGGCCGTTTTGTTAATCGCGAGCGAAAAACGCAGACGCAAATCAATGAATTTTTAGCCCAGTTAAACTGAAGATATAGGAGAAATAATGATTTTTGCATATAATAAAGAGCATGTGGGTGACGTGCTAATGGTGATTGTTGCAGACGGTCAAGCTGCTAAGTTAGCTGCTGAACGCAAGGGCAACGTAGCGCGTGTTTATCGTTTGGACAATGGAGAAACGGTTGCTTGGAATATTTTTCAGATTTCTAATCTTGTTAATATTACCGAACGCGGTCAAGTCTTTTTGACAGATGAAGAAATTTCAATTCTGAATCAAGAATTGAGCCAAGCAGGTTTTGAGCCAGAATTGGTCAATGACCTTGAGCCGAAATTTGTGGTTGGTGAAATTGTGGAAATGGTAGCTCATCCAGATAGTGACCACCTTAATATTTGTCAAGTAAAAGTAGCAGCAGATAAAGTGGTTCAAATCGTAGCAGGTGCGCCTAATGCTAAAGTAGGTCTCAAGACGATTGTGGCGCTTCCGGGTGCTATGATGCCAAAGGGAAACTTGATTTTTCCTAGTGAGCTGCGTGGAGAAGAGAGTTTTGGTATGATGTGTAGTCCTCGCGAATTGCAGCTGCCAAACGCTCCGCAAAAACGTGGGATTATTGAATTAGCAAGTTCGGAAGTAGTAGGAACAGCCTTTGATCCAACTAAGCATTGGCAAGAGTAAAATAGAAATTAAGTTTTAATCGTGAATTTTCACGATTTTTTTCTTTTCTCTTACGAATAAATAGTTAGGAGGAAAACAAAATGTATAATAAAGTAATTTTAATCGGTCGCTTGGTGAATACACCAGAGTTAAACAAAACAGCTAATGATAAATCTGTGGCGCGTGCAACACTTGCGGTCAATCGTCGCTACAAAGGACAAAATGGTGAACGAGAAGCAGACTTCGTCAATGTCGTTGTTTGGGGCAAGTTAGCCGAAACATTGGCAAGTTATGCAAGTAAAGGCAGCTTGATTTCACTAGACGGCGAACTTCGCACTCGCCGTTATGAGAAGGACGGAGTGACGCATTATGTCACAGAAGTGCTTTGCAATGGTTTCCAGCTATTAGAAAGCCGTGCACAGCGAGCTCTTCGTGAGAATAATGCAGGTGCAGACTTGGCAGATTTGCTTCTGGAAGAAGAGGAATTGCCATTTTAATAAAGATAAGCTAGGCTGGACAACATCCAGTCTATTTGTCTCTAGTCAGCGAAAAAATTAGCATTTTATGCTTTCAATGATGTATGAATAATATGGGCAAGATAGAAGTCAACAGTCTGAGAATTGCATTTAGTTTTAACTTGAGTTTAAAAACAAGGAAGTTAGGGGGATTTTTCAAGTTTTTTACACTTCTTTTTCTTGGCGAGGTTTTGCTTTTTTGTATAAATATAATATAATAAACCTAGATAAAACAGAGTCTTCTGTTTAAGACTGATGTTGATAAGGAGAAAAAATGGGAGCAGGTAAAGGACAAAAGCAATATCGCTATTATCGTAAATACCTATTATTTTTTCTGTTTGTCCTTGTATTGGCTGGCTTAGTTTTCCTCTATGTAAAAGGGAATTCATCAGATAGCAAGCAGGTCAAGATAGGAGCGACCTATATGACGATGAACAATGATTTTTATAAAACCTTAAATGCTGAAATTGAGAAAAAAACCAATCAACAAGGAAGTCGGCTTTATGTGCGAGATCCAGAATTAGACGAAGACAAGCAAAGCCAACAGATTGATTATTTTATTCAAGAAAGAGTAAATGTGATTGTTATAAACCCAGTTAAGAGTGACAGTCCAAAGATTCTGACTTCTTTAAATAAAGCCAGAAAAGCGGGAATCAAGATTATTGTCGTGGATGCACCTGTTAGCAAAGATGCTAAAGTTGATACTACTATTGTATCAGACAATTATCAAGCCGGTGTGTTGATAGCTAAAGACATGATGAAACGTTTGTCAAGTGCGAATATCTTACTATTGGAACATCATAACGCTGTGTCTGCGATGGATCGGATTCAAGGATTTTTAGATACGATTAAAGGGCATCCTGCTTATCAGGTGGTTTCTGAGCGGGAAACATTGGGGCAAACGGAAGAAAGTATGCCTCAAGTAAAAAAAGCATTGAACGAAGGAATGCAATTTAATGTGGTCATGTCTTTAAATGATCGTGCTGCAATCGGAGCTCTCGCGGCCATAAAAGATCAAGGTGTGACAGATAAGATCGCAATTTATGGCGTAGATGGCTCGCCTGATATTAAGAATTTCCTTGCCAACACCAATGATATTCAAGGAACGGTTGCTCAGTCTCCGATTCAAATGGGCAGAAAGGTGACAGAAGTGATTGAGCGCATGATGAAGCATCAAGCTTACAAAGAGGAATATCTCATTCCTGTTCATTTGGTGAATAAAGATAATATCGGGCAATATACAATTACAGGGTGGCAATAATGAGACGAAATAAAAGTATTTTTTATAGCAAAATTGCTTTAATGGTCATCAATTTTATTGCCATTGTTTATAATGCTTCTATTTATCTTTTTGCGACGAATTACGTGGTCGCAAGAGGTTATGCTCATTCACTGCTAGGACGTTTGGATGCTATCCCAGGCTCGCCGAGCTTTAGTTTTTGGATGTCAATTGCCTTTTATGCTTGCTTATTGTTGGTTTTTTATTACCGTGAGAGGCATCCAAATCAGCTATCTGTTTATGATAAAGTAACTATTATTGAGATTTTGCTGATGTTGGTTATTTTTGCTGTCTTGCATTCTTCTTATAATGGTCTGATTCTATTGGTTTTTGCGGATATTTTTTACGGTTCTAAGGAATTTAACACCTCCAAAGATCGGAAATATTGGTTTTCTTTTATCGTTTTGAGCTTTAGTATGTTGCTCGTATCCAACTATGACTTGATGTCGCTTTTTGTTAAATTGCCTTCGTTAGATACTTATATTCGCTTTTGTCCAGAATCTATTCGCATGGCACTCCTTTTTGGAAAGAATTTTCTCTTTTCACTAAATCTGGTTGTCTTTATGATTTCTTTGCTATTCTATATTTTATCTGCAATGACCGAAAAGCACCATATTGAAGAAGAGCTGCGGATGGCAGCGCAAGCCAATCGTGAGTTAAATAGTTATTTAGCCTTATCTGAAAAAATTGCGGAAGACCGTGAAAGAAAGCGGATTGCCAGAGAAATCCATGATACATTAGGGCATGCTTTGACAGGAATTTCAGCTGGGATTGATGCGGTTAAGGTTTTGGTGGATATTGACAAAAATCGTGCTAAGGAGCAGTTAGAAAATGTTTCTGTGGTTGTGCGAGACGGTATCCGTGATGTGCGAGGCTCGCTCAATAAAATGCGTCCCGGCGCTCTAGAAAACAATAGTTTAAAAGAAGCATTGCTCAAAATTATTCGAGAATATGAAGCCATTTCTAATTTAGAAATTCATTTTCTCTATGAATGGGACACGATTGATTTGGATGTTGCAAAAGAGGATATTGTCTTTCGGGTGATTCAGGAGTCCATTACAAATTCGGTGCGGCATGGACATGCCAAGACGATTTGGATTGAATTGTTAGAAAAAGAGAATTATATCATGACCATACAAGACGATGGGGTCGGCTTTGATGAGCTTCACTATGGTTTCGGCCTCAAACAAATGCAGGAGCGTTTAGCGATTATTGGTGGGAATGTTCATTTTGAAAATCGCAACGGTTTCTATACCTATATTGAAATTCCAAAAATAGGAGGAAAGAATGATTAAAGTTTTAATTGCAGATGATCAAGCCTTGATTCGTGAGTCTTTACAAATTATTTTATCGGCTTATTCAGATATTGAAGTGGTGGGAACAGTCGGTGACGGCAAGGAAGTGCTCGAAAAACTTCACCATATACATCCAGATGTGATTTTGATGGACATTCGAATGCCTGTTATGGATGGCGTTCTCTGTACAAAGGCGGTCAAAGAACAATATCCAGATATCAAAATTATCATTCTAACAACTTTCGATGATGATGATTTCATTTTTTCAGCATTGAAATATGGCGCTTCTGGTTACATTTTAAAAGGAGTTTCTACTGAAGAATTGCACCAAGCCATTCAAACGGTTTACAAAGGTGGTGCTATGATTAACCCTAACATTGCTACCAAAGTGTTTAAAATCTTTTCACAAATGGCACAGTCCAATTTTGCTATTTCTGTTGCCGAAGAAAATGTGGAAGACATGAGTCAGACTGAGTGGAAGATTATTCAGCAGATTGGCTTTGGGGTATCAAATAAAGAAATTGCAGCGAAGTTGTTCTTGTCTGAAGGGACAGTGCGGAATTACTTGTCAGGCATTTTGACGAAATTAAATTTGCGAGATCGCACGCAATTAGCTATTTGGGCTGTGCAGACAGGTGTTACCCAACGTGATTTTAGTAAGGACAATGACAAATGAAGTGGCGGATGAGGTATTTGACGATGTTCGTCTCGGCTCTCCTTTTAGTGACCCTTAGCTTTGTTTTATGGACTTCCAATCAAAAAAAGATTTTGCGAATTGGGGTGTATGCAGGTAGCAGCTGGGACGTTCCGAATAGTCGTGAGAATAGAGTATTAGACAATATTATCCGCCAATTTGAAAAGTCACATCCCAATGTCAAAGTCGTCTATGAGAGCGGCATTCCTAAAAAGGACTATGACAATTGGCTAGCAGAAAAGATTCTAAAAGGTGAGCAGGCAGATGTATTTATGGTGCCTGAAAATGATTTTTCTATGTTAGCGGCTTCTGGGGCTTTTAAATCCTTGGATTCTTTGATTAGTAAGGAAGAGGCTGCAGCTTACTATCCAGTTGCTTATCAAGCTGGGCAATATCAGGGACACAGTTATGCTTTACCGATTGAAAGCAATCCTATCATGATGTGTGTCAATAAGGATTTGCTGGAAAAAGAAGGCATTTCGATTCCTGATTCCAATTGGACTTTAGAAGACTTATATGCGATTTGTCAAAAAGTAACAAAGGATACAGATGGTGACGGTCTGATTGACCAGTATGGTATTACGGATTATACTTGGAAACAGGCTCTGGTAGCTTATAATGGGCATTTGAGAAATCAAAGTGGTGTCAATGTTGATAGTGTGGAAATGCATCAAGCACTCTCCTTTATCAGTAAATTGGATTCATTAAATCAACGGTACAAGGTAACGTCAAATGATTTTGATGAAGGTAAGGTAGCCTTTTATCCCATGAGTTTGGCTCAATATCGAACCTACAAACCCTATCCCTATCATGTGGCAAAATATTCTAGATTTTCTTGGACCTGTATTCCTATGCCAGCCGCTAAAGCGGGCATTCCTGCAACACAAGTGAAAACGTCTCTTTTTGCTATGTCTTCAAAGACAAAACAGGATAAATTAGCTTGGGAGTTTATGAAATTGCTGTGTCAAAATCAAAAAAATCAGCAAGAACTATTTGCAAAATCACAAGGGACCTCTGTCTTGACATCAATTGTCAAAAGCAGTCAGACGAAAAAGATTTTACAGGCAGATGATTTTGGGCTAGATTCGCTGACATCGCAACGACTGGATCATATGATGAAGCATTCGGTGTTAGATATTAGCAGAGACTTAGATTATCATTCTTTGGAACGGCTGGATTATTTACTAGGAAATGCTCTCAAAAATAATGAAATAGACAGTATCTTACCAAGTATTCAAAGGGAAATGGAAGAAACAGGCAAATAGAGATTTAACGAAGAATAAATATCAAAATAGTCAGATGAGAGATTTAGCTCAAAGCTGGCTATTTTTCTTTTTGAAAAACTATATGACATTTGTCATATTTTAACTAACAAATGTCATCTTTACAAAGTGACATTTGACAATGTGAAACCGGTTCCATATTTAGTAAAATAAAGACAGAAATGAAGGAGGAAAGAACATGAAATATCTAGTACTAGTCAGTCATGGTGGACTAGCAGAAGGTGTGCAAAGCTCATTGAAGATGTTTGCTGGTGATAAGACCGACCAAGTCATTGCAGTAGGTCTAAAAGAAGGCAAGTCTGTTGATGATTTCGCTCTTGACTTTCGTCAAGCGTTAGCAAATCTGGGAACAGAAGATACGGTTTTGGTGTTGGCAGACATTGTCGGAGGAAGCCCTTTGACGACAGCTTGCAACGTTTTGTCAGAACTTGGCAAGTTAAACACGGCAGTCGTACTTGGTGGTCTCAATTTGACAATGGCACTCACAGGCTTAGTAATGAAAGATATGTTGGAAGGAAAAGACTTGGCACAAGCCATTCTCTCAGAAGCATCCGCAGCTCTGCAAGAATTTGATGTGACTGCTAGTGATGAAGATGACGAAGATGACATTTAAGAAGAAATAAAAGGAGATTTATCATGACAATTTCATTTGTACGTATTGATGACCGTATGATTCACGGTCAAACAGTAACTCGTTGGGCAAAAGAATATCCTTGTGACGGCTTAGTTGCTGTCAATAATGCTGCAGCAGGAAATGCAGTTTTGAAACAAGCCTACAAAGCAGCTTCTGATAAAAAAACATTCGTTTGGACAAAAGAAGCATGGAAAGAAAAATCACAAAAGGTATTGGATTCCGATAGTCGCTATTTCTTGATTACTAAAAATCCAATTGACATGAAAGAAATACTAGTTGATCAAGGTTTTGTGCCTGGTGATATCAAAGAAATTATTGTTGGTCCAGCCAATGACCGTCCAGGAGCTATTAAATTAGGAAATAACCAATCTATTACACAAGAGGAAGCGGAAGCGCTTGAAGCGATTCAAAAAGCTGGCTATAAAGTGAAATTCCAACTCTTGCCAGATGTGTCTATTGGCTACTGGGACGATTTCAAATCTAAATTCGGTTTTTAATAAAATATAATAAGCATTAAGGAGGCTTTATTATGACAATTTCGTGGTTTCAAGCCGCTTTATTAGGGTTATTTGCCTGTCTATCATCCATGCCTGGACTAGGTGGTACATCCATTGGTAACTATACTCTTGGACGCCCACTTGTAGGTGGTCTCGTTTCAGGACTGATCCTAGGAGATGTGAAATTAGGTATCATCTGTGGGGTTGCGATGCAACTTGTTTACATTGCTTTGGTAACACCTGGCGGTACTGTTTCAGCTGACGTTCGTGCGGTTTCTTATATTGGGATTCCTCTGGCAATGGTTGCTATTCAATCACAAGGACTGTCACTTGATTCTGCAGATGCTGCTAACTTGGCTAAATCAATGGGAACACTCGTTGGTACAGTCGGTACAGTTCTTTTCTATGGTACAGCTACTATGAATCTACTTTGGCAACATATTGGCTGGAAAGCTGTTGAAAAAGGAGAATTTAAACGCTTATATGTGGTAGACTGGGGCTTCCCATGGATTTCCCATTTAGTATTCTCATTCTTGCCAACGCTTATTATGTGTAAATTAGGTGCCGATGCGGTTACTGCTTTAAAAACAGCTCTTCCATTGGATGGTATTCCAATGAAAACCCTCTTTACGGTCGGCTCTCTCCTTCCATGTGTCGGAATTGCCATCCTCTTAAAACAAATCGTTGAAAAAGCTGTTGATTTCATTCCATTCTTTGTTGGATTTACTTTAGCAGCTTCATTAGGACTTAACCTTGTATCTTGTGCAGTCATTTCATTAATCTTTGCAGTATTATTCTATGAAATTCAAATGGCGAAAAATGTAAGAGCACAAGCGGCTGCTAGTGCAAGTTTTGATGATGACGATGAGGAGGATATTTAAAATGGTTAAATTAACGAAAAAAACATTAGGAAAATCTTTTCATCATTGGTATTATGGGAACTTAACTTGCTTCTCACAAGAACACATGCAAACCTTTGGATATCTGGCTTCAATGCTACCAATTGTGGAAGAATTATATTCTAAAAAAGAAGATCAAGCAAAAGCAATGCACACCTACACCGCATTCTTTAACACGGAGCCGCAATTAGGTGCATTGATTGTAGGGATTACAGCAGGTTTAGAAGAAGCGCGTGCGAATGGGGCTGATGGAGTAGATGACGAAACAATCAACGGTCTTCGTGCTGGTCTCATGGGACCTGTTGCAGGAATTGGTGATTCACTGATTGTTGGTACCTTGATTCCGATTATACTAGGTATTGCTCTCGGTTTGTCAAATGGTGGCTCACCACTTGGTGCGATTTTCTATATCGTGGTTTGGAACTTGCTTGCCTACTTTGGTATGAAATTCGCCTACTTTAAAGGGTACGAACTAGGAGATAAAGCAGTTGAATTTCTTGTAGGCCCTCAAGGACAAGCTATCCGTAAGTCTGTGTCTATCATTGGTGGTATGGTCATCGGTGCGGTTGCAGCGACATGGGTACCTGTTAAGACAGCTTTCAAATTGAAAGATTCTTCAGGGAAAGCCTTCTTGGTTTTACAAAGCCAATTAGACGGTGTTTATCCAGGTTTATTGACAGCTTTGTTTATCGTCTTTTGCTGGTGGTTAATGGCTAAGAAAAATCTCTCACCTATCAAAGTAATGTTGCTTCTTGTAGTAATTGCTTTCCTTGGTGTATTGGTTGGCTTCTTCAACCCAGGATTGAAATACTAAATAGGAGAAAAATATGACAGAACAAGAATTGATTCAAGGCTATGAAACGGAAATTCAATACCAAAAACACATGATTGAAAATCTAGGGCGTTGGTTTAGTCTCTTCTTTACTATTGCTAGTATCGGTCTTGTTCTGGTTTATTTCTTCCGTCAGACCAATTTTATTGCCTTTATTGCTGGAACGATCCTAGCGGTCCTAGGGATTCTAGCAATGCTTGTCTTTGGTTATGGTATTTATAAAGGACGATTGAATCTTAAAAAAGTCATTGATGATTTTGAAGAAAAATTAAGATTGGTTCGATAAAAATTTATTTGCTTTCCCCCTAAAAACTTTGTCGTTTGACAGAGTTTTTTTCTTGACTATTTCTGACCAAGTGATACAATAGAAAATGTAAATATTAGCACTCGTACTAATGGAGTGCTAAAACAAGATATTGGAGGTAAACAAATGCTTAAACCATTAGGCGACCGTGTGGTCTTAAAAGTAGAAGAAAAAGAACAAAAAGTTGGTGGTTTTGTCATTGCAGGTGCAGGACAAGATGCCACAAAGACGGCAAAAGTTGTGGCTGTCGGGGAAGGGATTCGTACACTCAACGGTGAACTCGTTGCGCCAAGCGTAAAAGCTGGTGACACCGTTCTCGTTGAAAGCCACGCGGGAATTGATGTTAAAGACGGCGAAGAAAAGTACCTCGTTGTCAATGAAGCAAATATTCTAGCGATTGTTGAATAAATTAAACATTTATAGAAAGAGGAATTGTAAAAATGGCAAAAGATATTAAATTTTCAGCGGATGCAAGAAGCGCCATGGTGCGTGGTGTTGATATTTTGGCAGATACCGTTAAAGTAACCTTAGGCCCTAAAGGGCGCAATGTCGTTCTTGAAAAATCATTTGGCTCACCACTCATCACAAATGACGGTGTCACCATTGCAAAAGAAATCGAACTCGAAGATCATTTTGAAAATATGGGCGCTAAGTTGGTGTCAGAAGTTGCTTCAAAAACTAATGATATTGCTGGTGATGGAACAACCACTGCGACTGTCCTGACCCAAGCCATTGTCCGCGAAGGGATTAAAAATGTAACGGCTGGTGCAAACCCAATTGGCATTCGTCGTGGTATTGAAACAGCTGTTGCAACAGCTGTTGAAGCCTTAAAAGCAAATTCTGTTCCGGTTTCTAATAAAGAAGCGATTGCGCAAGTTGCAGCTGTCTCATCACGTTCTGAAAAAGTCGGAGAATACATCTCTGAAGCTATGGAAAAAGTTGGCAATGATGGTGTCATCACTATTGAAGAGTCAAAAGGAATGGAAACAGAACTGGACGTTGTTGAAGGAATGCAATTTGACCGTGGCTATCTTTCTCAATACATGGTAACAGATAATGAAAAAATGGTTGCTGATTTAGATAATCCATATATCTTGATTACAGATAAGAAGATTTCTAATATCCAAGAAATTCTTCCTTTGTTGGAAAATATTTTGAAAACAAGCCGTCCGCTTTTGATTATCGCAGATGATGTAGATGGTGAAGCTCTTCCAACTCTTGTACTGAATAAAATCCGCGGTACTTTCAATGTAGTCGCTGTGAAGGCACCAGGATTTGGGGATCGTCGTAAAGCGATGCTAGAAGATATTGCTATCTTGACTGGCGGTACAGTGATTACAGAAGACCTTGGTCTGGAATTGAAAGATGCAACGATTGAAGCACTTGGACAAGCCTCAAAAGTAACTGTGGACAAAGATAGCACTGTTATCGTTGAAGGATCTGGTGATGCAGAAGCGATTGCCAACCGTGTGGCTGTCATTAAGTCACAAATCGAAAGTTCTACATCTGACTTCGACCGTGAAAAGCTCCAAGAACGCTTAGCGAAATTGTCAGGCGGTGTGGCTGTCATCAAAGTTGGTGCTGCAACAGAAACAGAACTCAAAGAAATGAAACTCCGCATCGAAGATGCCCTCAATGCGACTCGTGCAGCTGTTGAAGAAGGAATTGTTTCAGGTGGTGGAACAGCCTTTGTCAATGTTTTAAGTGCCGTTGAAGCACTAGACTTGTCAGGTGACGAAGCAACTGGTCGCAACATTGTTCTTCGAGCATTAGAAGAACCTGTTCGTCAAATCGCTCTGAATGCAGGATTTGAAGGTTCTATCGTCATTGACCGCTTGAAAAATTCGGAAGCAGGGACTGGTTTCAATGCTGCTACCGGTGAATGGGTGAATATGATTGATGCAGGAATTATTGACCCAGTCAAGGTTACTCGTTCTGCTCTTCAAAATGCAGCTTCAGTAGCGAGCCTCATCTTAACAACTGAAGCAGTTGTTGCTAACCAACCAGAACCAGCTAGCCCCGCTCCAGCAATGGATCCAAGTATGATGGGCGGCATGATGTAGTTTAAGAAATACAGTTCTTAATCATGTTCAATTTTGTACAAGATTACTTTTATATTAAAGTGTAAGCGTGTCCTCAAGGATAATAAAAAGAGAAGTGGTGATGGATTCAATAAATCCATCACCACTTCTCTTTTTATTATTTTTTAGTTTGGGCATATAAGATAGGTACAGAGAAGACAAACGAAACAGAATTATTGTTCATTGAATATTAGAGATTTATTCTCTCTTGCTGAATAAATTCGTGTTGCCATGAGAATGATATTCTATTCTGTCTATTTGTCACTACTCCCTTTCTGTGGTAAAATAGTGATATATTTCCAAGGAGGAAACGATGATTGATGTTGAAGAAATTCTGAGTAAGATGAATCCCAATCAAAAGATCAATTACGACCGCGTGATGCAAAAAATGGTCAAAGTTTGGGAGGCGGACCAGAAGCGTCCTACGATTTTAATGCACACCTGCTGTGCGCCTTGCTCCACTTATACGCTGGAGTATTTGACCCAGTATGCGGACGTGACGGTTTATTTTGCTAATTCAAATATTCACCCTAAGGCAGAATACCAACGCCGTGCCTATGTTGCCCAAAAATTTGTTCACGATTTCAATGAAAATACTGGTAATCATGTTCAATATTTAGAAGCTCCCTATGAGCCACAAGAATTTTTCCGGACAGTACACGGTTTGGAAGAAGAGCCAGAAGGTGGCGATCGTTGCAAAGTCTGCTATGATTATCGCTTGGATAAGACAGCGCAAGTGGCGGTTGATTTGGGATTTGACTATTTTGGAAGCGCCTTGACAATCAGTCCTCATAAAAATTCGCAGACAATCAATAGCGTTGGAATTGAAGTACAGAAAGTTTATGCAACGCAGTATCTTCCTAGTGATTTCAAGAAAAATCAAGGCTATAAGCGCTCAGTCGAAATGTGCGAGGAGTACGACATTTACCGCCAATGTTATTGTGGTTGTGTATTTGCAGCACAGGCGCAAGGAATTGACCTCGTTCAGATTAAAAAAGATGCGACAGCTTTTTTGAAAGGGAAAGATTTAGAAAAAGATTATTCGCATATCAAATTTACTGTCACAAATGGAGAATCCTAAAAATAATGCTTGTATTGGAGCTAATCGTGCTTCTTTGTACAAGGTTATTTTTGTTTATACATTTAGAAGTTTTATATCTTGACGTCATCAATATATTGTGTTATCATCTTCTTTGGCACAATATATGGTGGTTAGGCTGAGGCTGATAACCTGATATTGGATAGATTTGGGAGGTGCAGGAAGATAGTGATTATTTTAGCGGGCATGATTGGGGTAGGTAAGACGACTTACACTTATCGATTAGCCGAGGAATTAGGAACGCAGCCATTTTTTGAACCGGTAGAAGAAAATCCTATTTTGGATAAATATTATGAAGACCCTGATAAATATGGTTTTGCTTTGCAGATTTACTTTCTAAACAAACGCTTTAAAATGATTAAAGCGGCCTATCATGATGACAATAACATTCTAGATCGTTCTATTTATGAAGATGCTCTGTTTACTTACATCAATACCCTCAAAGGCAGCATTAGTGAGCAAGAGTACAATATCTACTTGGAACTTTTGGACAATATGATGGAAGAAATCCAAGGTTTGCCTAAGAAGGCGCCAGATTTGTTGATTTATTTAGACGGAAGTTTCGATCATATTATGAACAATATCAAAAAACGTGGTCGCGATTATGAGCAACCAAATGAAGAAAATGGGCTCGCTGACTACTATCAGCTGCTTTACAAGCACTATCAAAATTGGTATGAAGATTACAATTATAGTCCTAAAATGAGAATTGCAACGGATGATTTAGATATTGCAAATCCAAATGACTGAAATCACGTGTATCAACAAATTCAACAAAAAATGAAAACGATTGGGCTTGAAAAGTGAGTTCAATCAAAAAATCTCGAAATCGCTTCGAGATTTTTGTGTATATAAATAAAAAGGGTGACAGATGATAACGGATAGACAAGCGAAAATTCTTCAAGAAGCGAGAGATTTTGTTTATGCTGAACTGAAAGACGAGATGAGCGGGCATGACTGGTGGCATATTGTGCGTGTCACGAACAATGCTGTAGAAATTGCCAAACAAGAACAAGCAGATGCTTTTATTTGTGAGCTATCTGCCTTGCTGCATGATATAGCTGACGGGAAATTAAATGAGAATGAAGAGGTGGGCTTGCAAAAGGTTGAGCAATGGCTACAGAATCATCAGGCTTCAGATGCGGAAATAGCTCATGTGCTGGATATTATTTCAACGATGTCATTTAAAGGTGGTCATCAACAGAAGAATGTCAGCACTTTGGAGGGGAAAATTGTTCAAGACGCTGACCGTTTGGATGCGATTGGAGCGATTGGAATAGCACGCGCTATGGCTTATTCAGGTCATATAGGGAGACCGATTCACGATCCAGATTTGCAGCCGAGAGAAAACATGACATTGGAAGAATATCGTACTGGGAAGAGTTCAGCTATCATGCATTTCTATGAGAAATTACTCAAATTAAAAGACATGATGAATACCGCTGCTGCTCAAAAAATGGCAGAAAGTAGACATCGCTTTTTGGAAGAATACTTAGATCAATTCTATGCTGAATGGAATGCGAAAAAGTGACAAATAAGATATGAAAAAGCTGAGAATGTAACTTCCCAGCTATTTTAATATGCCCAAAATGGCAGCTAGATTATTTACGAAAGGCATCAACGATATAGGTAAAACCAGCAATTAAAAATGCAAAAGCAACGGCATAAATGACAAAGACGCTTGTAGCTATTGGATTGAACAAAATGACTAATCTAAGCAGAAATACAAGTAGCGTCATCCACATGATGTTATTGCCAATAGCAGAGAAAATCAGTCCTAGACAATTACCTTTAAAGAAAGCAATAATGGCTTCTACAATTAACTAAATTCCTAAAATGGTTGGAATGATGAAAGGTAAGGTCACAATCCATAAGCAACGAGGTAAATAGCTAAGAGCAGGTTGATAATCTTTGGAAAAGATAAACAGGTGAGCGAAGCTCTTTTGGTACAGAGAAATAGCCTAAAATAGCTGCTATAGAAGCAACCAGTAAACCAAATGCAACCCACCAGCTGTAAGCAACAAGATTAGCTACTGGGTTTGTAAATAGAAAAAGTGCTAAAAAAACAAGAACAGTTCCTGCAAGGAATAGCAATAAACAATTAGAAAATTTCATATCTACATCCCCTATATAGTATAGTTTGATAATGAAAGCATTTTAACTCTTTTGATGGGAGATGTCAAGAAAGGAAATAGATAGTTTGAGAATTTTAGTATGGCTTTTTGTGAAACAAAAAAGGCTGTTTTATTATTTTTTGTAACTATAACAAGGTTAGAAGATTATAAGTGGGAACAACAAAAAAGCCTATCATATAGGCTTTCTACTTAAATTTTATTATGCCCCCTACAGGGCTCGAACCTGTGACCCATGGATTAAGAGTCCACTGCTCTACCAACTGAGCTAAGGAGGCAACAGAAAAAGCTGTATTGGTGCCGGACCTTCACGATTTGTATTGAACCCGCGCAATTAAGCAGGTGGGCAACTCGCTCTAACTGAAGCTGCTTCCGCGTGAAACGGCCTGCAAGCTGTTAGAAGTCTTTTGTTTCCCTAATAATACAAAAAATAGTCGGTCAACACTTAAGTGTGAAGTCGTACACCACAGCGTTTCTATAATTATGATACCACAATTTTTGAAAAATTCAAGAGAAAAAATTGATTTTTTGCAAACGATACCACGATTTTTTAGTTGTTTTTTAATTGATCAATCTTATTTTTAGTCATGCCAAGGGCTCGTTCATACTTTCCATTTTCATTTGGAATGAAATAATCGGCATATTTTATTTTTTCAGGAAGATAATCTTGTTTCACCCAGTTACCAGGATAGTTATGTGGATATTTGTAATCCTGCGCATTTCCCAGCTCCTTGCTTCCGACGTAATGACCGTCTCGTAGATGACGGGGGATAGCGAGATTTCCGTTCTGGCGCAAGTCAGAGAGCGCCTTGTCCATGGCTACGTAGGCCGAGTTGGACTTAGGAGAGAGCGCTAGGTCAATGACAATGTTGGCAATGAGGATGCGAGCTTCTGGGAATCCGATTTTCTGAGCGGCTTCAAGTGCAGTCACCGTATGAATCTGAGCATCGGGGTTTGCCAGACCAATGTCCTCATAAGCGATGACCGTCAGACGTCGTGCAAGACTGGGAAGGTCTCCGGCTTCAATCAAGCGAGCTGCATAATGGAGACTGGCATTGACATCAGACCCGCGAATAGACTTCTGTAAGGCGGACAGAACGTCATAGTGCCCGTCTCCGTCCTTGTCCATAGTGATGTAGCTCTTTTGCAGGCTGTTTTCCATAATATCCAGAGTGATATGGCGAACGCCTGTATTATCTGATTGAGTAGAGAGAACTGCTAAATCTAGAGAATTAAAGGCTGAGCGCAAGTCTCCATTCGTGGAAGTGGCAATGAAATCCAGAGCGTCATCATCTAGCTGGACAGGAAAGTCAAAGCCTCGTTTGGTGTCCGTCAGGGCTGTTTGGATGGCTTGTTTAATATCATCATTTATCAGAGGTTCCAACTCGAAAATCTGTACCCGGCTGCGAATAGCGGGAGTGACGGAGAAAAAAGGATTTTCTGTTGTGGCACCAATCATGATGATTAGACCGTTTTCTAACAGAGGGAGGAGGAAGTCCTGCTTTGTCTTATCCAAGCGGTGAATCTCGTCTAACAGCAGCACCAAACCACCAGAGAATTTGGCTTCTTCCGCAATCTCTTGCAGACGCTTCTTACTATCAACAGTAGCATTAAAGGTCCGAAAAGCAAATTTGGTAGTTCCAGCAATAGCCGAAGCAATTGAAGTCTTGCCAATCCCTGGCGGACCATAGAGAATCATGGAAGACAGGCGATTGGCTTCCACCATGCGACGAATGATTTTTCCTTCACCGACCAGATGTTTCTGACCGATGACCTGATTGATATTTTTAGGCCGCATGCGAATCGCTAAATTGTCTGGCATACGTTTTCCTCCTTATTGGTATTCTTTTCAACTGTTCTAATTTATGTTACTATAGTTGTATCTATTTTAACACATTTTAAAGGATTAGAGAGAGGCTGGCTATGGCTAAATATGGATTTTTGGATATATTAAATGAAGAAATGGGGCAATGCTTTCCATTTGACTATGAGATAAACTGGGATAAGAAGAATCATGCCGTAGAAGTGTCCTTTCTCTTAGAAGTGCAAAATGCAAATGGCATCGAACTGTTAGATGTGGATGGAGAAAGTAGCACAGAAGACATTTTCTTTGAAGAAAGCGTTCTCTTTTATAATCCTACTAAGTCTCACCTTGAAACAGAGGATTATCTAACAATTGTCCCTTACGAGCCCAAAAAAGGTTTGTCTCGTGAATTCTTGACCTACTTTGTGGATTTTTTGAAGCAGACAGCCGAAGAGGGATTAGATGCTCTCATGGATTTTCTGGCAGATCCAGCGGCAGAGGAATTTGAAATCGTCTGGAATAATGAAGCTTTTGAAAAAGGCAGAGCAGGGCTGACGGAGACGGAATTTTATCCATATCCGAGGTACTAAAACACAAGGGTGTCCCAAGAAGACGACTAATTGTGCGGAGGAAAGTAAGAATGAGCGATATGACTGTTTTGCATCAAACGTTTGATTTCTCAGGCTGTAAAATTGCTTTGCTGCATGGTGATACAATTTTAACCATTTTAAGAGACGATATTTCGACTATTCCTTACCCGAATATGTGGGATTTTCCCGGCGGTGGGAGAGAAAAGGACGAGACGCCTTTTGAGTGCATTAAAAGAGAAGTCTTTGAGGAGCTGGGCATTGAACTGATGGAGGATTCCATTGCTTGGGTCAAATGTTATCAGGGATTTGTTCATCCTGAGAAAGTTTCTGTTTTCATGGTGGCTTCTATCTGTCAAGAACTGATAGATCAGATTGTCTTTGGTGACGAAGGACAGGGCTACAAATTAGTAAATATAGAAGAATTACTAGCGGATGAAAAGGTCATCCCGCAGTTGAAAAGTAGATTGGGAGATTATTTGGAGGTGCAGAGATGATTCATATAGAACAAGCAGAAGCTACAGATTTAGAAACCATTATCAGTATTCAACGTGCTAGTTTCAAGTCTGTTTATGAAAAATATCATGATCAGTATGACCCTTATCTGGAAGATAGAGAGCGGATCAAGTGGAAGTTGGTGGAACGTCCTAATAGTTTTTACTATTTTGTCAAAGATGACGAAGAAATTGTTGGCTTTCTTCGCTTGCAGACCAATGATGCGCGAACAGCAGGTTGGCTTGGGACAGCTGCAATTTCACCTCAATATCAGCGAAAAGGCTATGGCTACGAAGGAATTCGCCTGCTAGAGAAAAAATTTCCGACGATTACTCAGTGGGATTTGTGTACAGTTTTCCAAGATGAACCTATGGTCAAATTTTATGAAAAATGCGGCTATCATCAAACGCATACTGAACCAGAGCAAGAGGGCATGGATATGGTTTATATGACGAAGAGTATTAAAAGAAAGGAATGACATATGAACACTTGGCAAGAACTAACCATTACGGTCAGCCGTGAGGCGGAAGAAGTGGTCAGCAATATTCTGATTGATTTAGGCAGTCAAGGCGTGGCTATTGATGACAGCGCAGATTATCTGGGGCAGGTTGACCAGTACGGTGAGCTTTTTCCAGAAGTTGAGCAGAGCGAGCGGGTCAGGATTACCGGCTATTATCCGGATTCGGTGGATATAGAGGATATTGCAGCTCAGGCCAATGAGCGACTGGCTGAGCTAGACGGCTTCGGCTTGGAGACGGGAGATATTGAGCTGACTCGTCAGGAACTGGCAGAGGAAGATTGGGCGGACAATTGGAAAAAATATTTTGAACCGGCTCGAATCACCCATGACTTGACCATCGTGCCGTCCTGGACGGACTACGAGGTGACCACTGGTGAGAAAGTCATCAAGCTAGATCCCGGTATGGCTTTTGGAACGGGCACTCATCCGACCACCAAGATGAGTCTCTTTGCTTTGGAGCAGGTCTTGCGGAACGGAGAAATCGTGCTGGACGTAGGCACTGGATCTGGCGTTCTTTCTATTGCTAGCTCTCTCTTGGGTGCCAAAGAGATTTTCGCCTATGACCTAGACGATGTGGCTGTCCGTGTTGCTCAGGAAAATATTGCCTTGAATGCTGGGACTGAAAATATTCATGTGGCAGCTGGCGACCTTCTCAAAGGCGTTGACATCGAGGCGGATGTCATTGTAGCTAATATTCTGGCGGATATTTTGGTAAATCTGACGGACGATGCTTACCGTTTGCTTAAGGATGAGGGCTATCTGATTATGAGCGGGATTATCTCTGAGAAATGGAATCTGGTGCGGGAGTCGGCAGAAACTGCTGGATTTTTCCTTGAGACCCACATGATTCAGGGCGAGTGGAATGCCTGTGTCTTTAAGAAAACCAAGGAGATTTCAGGAGTGATAGGAGGCTAGATGCAGCAGTATTTTGTGAAGGGACAGGTTGAAAATCCTGTCATTATCAGAGATAAAAATACCCTTAAGCATATGTTTTCTGTCATGCGTTTGGTAGAAGATGATGAAGTGGTGCTGGTTTTTGAAGATGGCATTAAACGTCTAGCAAGAGTTGCGGATAGGGAGCGCCACGTGTTGAATCTGGTAGAAGCATTTCCAGACAACGCGGAGCTGCCGCTTCATGTGACGGTTGCTTCTGGCTTTCCTAAGGGAGACAAGCTGGAATGGGTGGCTCAGAAAACGACAGAACTGGGAGCAGCTGCTATCTGGGCTTTTCCAGCAGACTGGTCTGTAGCCAAGTGGGACGGTAAGAAATTAGCCAAAAAGGCAGAAAAACTTGAAAAGATTGTTTTGGGAGCAGCCGAGCAGAGCAAACGCAATCGGGTACCAGAAGTCCGACTTTTTGAGAAGAAAATTGACTTTTTAGATTGTTTGAGCCAGTTTGACTGCGTCATTGTAGCTTATGAGGAATCTGCCAAAGAGGGAGAGTCTGCTGCTTTGGTCAAGGCTGTGACAGGACTCGAAAAAGGGAGTCGAATTTTATTTGTCTTTGGTCCAGAAGGCGGTCTGTCTCCAGCAGAAATTACTACATTGGAAGAGGCAGGAGCGATACTGGCAGGACTGGGTCCACGTATCTTGCGGACAGAGACAGCTCCACTTTACGCATTAAGTGCGGTTAGTGTTTTGACAGAGTTGATGTAGCCGGAAAGTTTCATTGATCGAGCTCATTTCTATTGTTCTTAATTCTTAACTTTGGTATAATATAAGTGAAATATCTAGCTGGGCTAGAAAGGATGGAAGCACGGAAACAAATCTGCTGGCTAGATTGCGAAAACTGCTTTTGCTTGGTAAGTAGAGGAGGTTCATCATGTCTTTATCTACCTTATTTGAGCTGTTTATTGCTATTTTAGGTGTTGTATCAGCTTGCTATCTCATTTATGCCTATGTTGAATTTGTCGGAGATATGCTACATGCAGAAAAGCATCACCTCTTCCATCACAACCCGCCTATATAAAGGCGGGCTTTTTCTAAACTTAGAGTAATTACTATTTACTGGGTATGGCTTATATGTAATCGCAGTTTGAAAAAAATCGGCCATTTCTCACAGAAGCTTTGCATTCTTCTGTGTTTCCTTGTTTTCATATTGCCTTAAAAGTGATAAAATGGTAGGAAGAACTGGAGAGAGAACATGCCAAAAGAAGTGAATTTAACAGGCGATCAAGTGGTCGCTCTTACTAGAAAGTATTTATCATCAGAAGATGTCACCTTGGTGCAAAAAGCTCTATTCTATGCGGTAGATCGGCATCGGGGGCAATTTCGCCAATCAGGTGAGCCATATATCATCCATCCGATTCAAGTGGCAGGGATTTTAGCTAAGCTAAAATTGGATGCGGTCAGTGTCGCTTGCGGGTTTTTACATGATGTTGTAGAAGACACAGCTGCAACTTTGGACGATTTGGAAGGCGAATTTGGACATGATGTGCGCGTGATTGTCGATGGTGTGACCAAACTTGGTAAAGTCAAGTATATGTCTCACGAGGAACAGTTGGCTGAAAACCACCGCAAAATGCTAATGGCGATGTCCAAGGATATCCGTGTCATTTTGGTAAAACTAGCAGACCGTTTGCACAATATGAGAACACTTAAGCACCTGCGCAAAGACAAACAGGAACGCATCTCACGCGAAACCATGGAAATTTATGCTCCATTAGCTCATCGTTTGGGGATTTCGAGTGTTAAATGGGAATTGGAAGATTTAGCTTTTCGATATTTGAATCCGACAGAGTTTTATAAGATTTCCCACCTGATGAAGGAAAAGCGTCGGGAACGTGAGGAATTAGTGGACGAAGTGGTTCATAAGATTGAAACCTATGCGTCTGAGCGTAATCTTCATGGGGAAATTTACGGTCGTCCAAAACATATTTATTCCATTTATCGGAAAATGCAGGACAAGAAAAAGCGTTTTGATGAAATTTATGACTTGATTGCTATTCGCTGCATTTTAGATACGCAAAGTGATGTGTATGCCATGCTGGGTTACATTCATGAACTTTGGCGACCAATGCCCGGACGTTTTAAAGATTATATTGCCAATCGCAAAGCAAACGGTTATCAGTCTATCCACACCACCGTTTATGGGCCTAAAGGTCCGATTGAGTTTCAAATTCGGACGAAAGAGATGCACGAAGTGGCTGAATACGGGGTTGCCGCTCACTGGGCTTATAAAAAGGGCATTAAAGGTCAAGTTGATAGCAAAGAATCTGCGATTGGAATGAACTGGATCAAGGAGATGATGGAACTCCAAGACCAGTCTAATGATGCGCAAGATTTTGTGGATTCTGTCAAAGAAAATTACCTGGCTGAGGAAATCTATGTTTTCACACCGGACGGAGCTGTCCGCTCGTTGCCAAAAGACTCTGGGCCGATTGATTTTGCATATGAAATCCATACCAAAGTTGGTGAAAAAGCGGTCGGTGCCAAGGTAAATGGTCGCATGGTGCCACTGACTACGAAGTTAAAAACAGGGGATCAGATCGAGATTATCACCAGTTCCAATTCCTTTGGACCAAGCCGTGACTGGATAAATGTTGTAAAAACAAGCAAGGCACGGAATAAGATTCGTCAATTTTTCAAAAACCAAGACAAGGAATTGTCCATTTCTAAAGGGCGCGAACTTTTACAGGCACAATTCCAAGAACATGGCTATGTAGCCAATAAATACATGGACAAAAAGCACATGGAAGAAGTCCTGCAAAAAACGAGCTACAAAACAGAAGAAGCTCTCTTTGCGGCAATTGGTTTTGGTGAGATTGGTGCGATTTCTATTTTTAACCGTTTGACAGAAAAAGAACGTCGTGAGGAAGAACGCGCTAAAGCGAGAGCTGAAGCAGAAGAGCTTGTCAAGGGCGGCGAAGTGAAACGGGAGAATAAAGAAACGCTGAAAGTCAAGCATGAGGGCGGCGTTATTATCCAAGGTGCGTCGGGGCTTTTGATACGGATTGCCAAATGCTGTAATCCAGTTCCTGGTGACGAGATTGTCGGGTACATTACCAAAGGTCGTGGGGTAGCAATTCACCGTAAGGACTGTATGAATCTGCGGGCGCAGGAAAATTATGAGCAGCGGTTGATTGATGTCGAATGGGAAGAAAATACCTCTACGAAAGAATATACAGCACACATTGATATTTATGGTTTGAATCGAGCAGGTCTTTTGAACGATGTGCTACAAGTCTTGTCCAATACAACCAAAAATATTTCTACTGTCAATGCACAGCCAACGAAGGATATGAAATTTGCAAACATCCATGTTTCTTTCGGAATTGCTAATTTATCTATGCTCACAACAGTTGTAGATAAGATTAAGAGCGTGCCAGAAGTTTATTCTGTCAAACGGACAAACGGCTAAGTGAGGACAACAGAGCGGAAATGTTTTGCTGGAATTGCGTTCTTGTAAATTTACTCACAAAATGTAACAGAAATTAGAAAGTTCAAAATGAAAATAGTGATTCAGCGTGTGAAGCGGGCTTCGGTATCGATTGATAGCAAACTTTACAATCAAATTCAGCAAGGACTGCTGTTGTTAGTCGGTGTTGCCCCAGATGATGATCAAGAAGATGTGGCGTATGCAGCGAGAAAAATTGCCAATATGCGGATTTTTTCAGATGATGAAGACAAGATGAACTTGTCCATTAAAGACGTAAAGGGAGAGATTCTTTCTATTTCTCAATTTACCCTTTACGCAGATACCAAAAAAGGGAATCGTCCTGCATTTACTGGTGCAGCGCAACCAGACTTGGCTAGTCAGTTATATGATGATTTTAACGAATTGCTAAGTCAAGATATACCTGTCAAAACAGGTGTTTTCGCAGCTGATATGCAGGTTGAGTTAGTCAATGACGGACCGGTGACGATTGTGTTAGATACGAAGAATCGTTGAGAAAATGATAAATAAAAACGAGTCTGGACAAAACTGTTCCAGACTTGTTTGCTTTCTAGGATAGAACTCAATACGCATTGAGCAGTCTCTAATGTGTTGATGTTATCAGCTTTGACTTCCTTTTATATTTTTTCCACATAAAGCTGTTGAGCGATAACAGAGTTGACTTGCAGCTCTTTTCCATTGACCTTGAGCGCATACAGTTGAGCGTAAGGATCGTATTGCTCCAGTATCAGCGTATCTCCCAGATGTAAATCGTGTTTTTCCAAATATTTTAATAGTTCAAATTCATCGTGAACTCGTGCTAAACGATAGGTTCCAGCATTTTCGACTTGATCTAAAGTCAATTGGTATTTTTCGACCAATAATTCACCTTTTGCAGGAATGGTTCCGCCGTGGGGACAGGTCTCTGGGTAACCTAGCATTTTTTCTAAGCGCTCGACAAATAATTCTGAAACGGTGTGTTCTAAAACTTCTGCTTCCTCGTGGATTTGATCTGTTGTGGTGTATTGTAGATTGTGTACCAGAAAATATTCAATTAAGCGATGTTTGCGATATAGTTCAGAGACAAGGTGGAGACCAAGCCTGGTCAATAAATAGCCCTTAATCTTATCTTTTATAATTAATTTTTCAGCAATCATCTTTTTAATCATTTCTGTGACAGCAGGGGGAGACACCTGCATTTGGGCCGCGATTTCTTTATTTGTAATTTTTTGAGTATGCGTACCGATCTCATAAATACATTTGAGGTAATCTTCTTTGTTTGGGGTCATGTTGTCCTTTTACTCCTTATCTTACTAGTATATCAAAAATAACTTAAGAATACAGCCGATAACCGCTTGTTTCAGAGAATGTAAGGCTTATTATTCAAGAAGAATTTTAAGTAAAAAGGAACTGGCAATCAATTCCGGCTCCTTTTTCCATTTCTTATTTACTAAGACCTTCTGAAATCTTATCTAAGTTCCATTTCATCATGTCATAGTAGCTATCGCCTTTTTCTCCTTTTTCGGCGACTGAGTCAGTGAAAATTTTAGCATAAATTGGAATCTTTGTATCTTTTGAAACGGTCTTCATTGGACGTTCATCGACACTACTTTCGACAAAGAGTGAAGGGACTTTTGTTTTACGAAGTTTTTCAACTAGTGTTTTGATTTGGTCTGGAGTTCCTTCTTCTTCGGTGTTGATTTCCCAAATGTAAGCAGAAGGCACGCCGTAGGCTTTAGAGAAGTATTTGAAGCAACCTTCGCTGGTAACAATCATTTTCTTTTCAGCAGGAATGTTGTTGAATTTTGCTTTTGCTTCCTTGTCCAATGCTTCAAGTTTCGCAGTATAGGCTTTCAAGTTCTTTTCGTAAGTTTCTTTATTCTTAGGATCTTTTTCAATCAAACGTTTTGCAATATTTTTTGCATAGATAATTCCGTTTTCAAGATTGAGCCAAGCGTGTGGATCTTCTTTTCCTTTTTCATTCTGACCTTCAAGATAAATGACCTCAACACCGTCACTTACAGCATAGTAATCTTTGTTTTCAGTCTTTTTCGCATTTTTAACTAATTTTGTAAACCAAGCATTTCCACCTGTTTCAAGATTGATACCATTATAGAAGATTAAATCAGCATTAGAAGTTTTCTTGACATCGTCTGGTAATGGTTCATATTCGTGTGGGTCTTTTCCGACTGGAACAATGCTGTGCAGATTGATTTTATCACCAGCGATATTTTTTGTAATATCAGCAATGATCGAGTTGGTAGCAACAACATTCAATTTTGAATTCTTAGTAGATGTTCCTTTCTGACCAGCGCAGGCAAAGAGTCCTACGACAGCCAAAAACAGAACGGCGACAAAACCTAATTTTTTCATATAAGGTTCTCCTTTGATAAATTTAATACTAACTTTATTTTAGCTTGGGTTTGTTTTTAAGTTTGTTAAATCGTTGTTTTGGAGCGATAAAGAAACTAATGGCAAAGATAATGGCGGATGTCAGTACAATGCTTGAGCCAGCCGCAACATTAAAGGTATAGCCAATGAAAAGTCCTAAGACAGATGCAATTGCCCCCAAGCTAGAAGACAAGATAATCATCGTTTTAAGACTGTTAGCGTAAAGATAAGCAGTAGCAGCAGGTGTAATCAGCATAGCAACAATCAAAATTGTTCCCACGCTTTGCATAGCTGTAACTGCAACCAGCGTCAAGAGAATCATTAAGAGATAATGATAAAGATTGACTGGCATCCCCATCGCTTTTGCCAGAAGTGGATCGAAAGATGTAATCAATAATTCTTTGAAGAATAGTCCAATAATAATTAGAACAGCGATTCCGACACCGATTGTAATCCACATATCAATATCTTGCACAGCTAAGATATTTCCAAAAAGAATATGGAAAAGGTCGGTTGAACTATTAGCAACTCCAATCAAAATGACTCCAAGAGCTAAAAAGGAACTAAAAGTTATTCCAATGGCAGTATCACTTTTGATAATTGAATTTCCTTTAATATAAGTAATAATGACCGAAGCTAAAAGTCCAAAAACAATGGCTCCGATAAAGAAGTTGATTCCTAAAATAAAGGAGAGCGCAACTCCAGGCAAGACCGCATGTGAAATGGCATCGCCCATCAAAGACATGCCTCTTAGGATAATGAAGCAACCAACTGCTCCAGCAACAATCCCGATGACAATGGCTGTAATCAGCGCATTTTGTAGAAAATGGAAATTTTGTAGTCCATCAATAAATTCTGAAAACATATTAGAGACCTCCATTCACAAAAAGCTGAGATCCATAGGCTTTTTTCAAGTTTTCTTCTGTGAAAGTTGATGAAGTTTCCCCAATGGCAATGAGTTCTTTATTCAAAATTAAAACTTGATCAAAGTAATGTGGGACTTTTCCTAAGTCATGGTGAACAATGAGAATCGTTTTTCCTTGTTCTTTTAGACTGCGTAGCGTTGTCATGATGATTTCTTCACTGATTGAATCAATCCCAACGAATGGTTCATCCAGAAAGATACAGTCAGCTTCTTGTACTAGACAGCGCGCAATCAAGATCCGTTGAAATTGCCCTCCTGACAATTGGCTGATTTGGCGTTCAGCATAATCCTCTAAGCCGACAATGCGTAACGCATTTGTCACCTTGTCCCAGTCTGTGCTTGTTAGTCTGTGGAAGAGTTTCACTTTTGGATACAGTCCAAGAGACACACACTCTTTCACTTTGATAGGGAAGTTGTAGTCAATGTGAACTTTTTGTTCCACATAAGCTACATGGCTAAGTACCTTTGAGAATTCTTTATCATCAAGATAAGTTTGTCCAACATGATCAATGATGCCCAACATTCCTTTTAAAAGGGTTGATTTACCAGCTCCGTTGGGACCAATAACTCCCATGATAGTTGGGCCTTGGATTTCCAAAGAAATCTGATTGAGAGCAAGCGTTTCCTGATAAGAGACACTTAAATTTTCGATACGTATCATTTTTATACACCCCTACTATTAATATACCTTAAAACAAAAATTAAGTCAAGTTAATTTTTAGATTTTTTAAGAAAATCAGAAGCAAGGTTTGCCAGAAAACTCCCTTTTGATAAAAGTTTGATTATTCAGAACTTTTTTGATAGGATTAAGATAAAACAATGAAAGCGAGAACAAGATGACACGTTTACAAGATGATTTTTTTGACTATGTTAATGGTGAATGGGAAAAAACAGCAGTTATTCCTGATGATAAGCCTATGACAGGTGGATTTATGGATTTGGATCAAGATATTGAAAAATTGATGCTAGCAACAACTGATAAATGGTTAGCAGGTCAAGATGTTCCAGAAGATCCAATTTTGCAAAATTTTGTGAAATACCACCGTTTGGTGGCAGATTTTGACGGACGGGAACGAGCAGGAGTTACCCCTGCAATGCCGCTGGTGGAAGAATATAAAGCTTTAAGTTCTTTCAAGGAGTTTGCAGCGAAGATTGCTGAGTATGAAATGGCTGGAAAGCCGAATGCTTTTACTTTTGACGTCGCGCCAGACTTTATGAATGCTAAAATGAATGTTCTCTGGGCCGATGCACCTGGAATTATTTTACCAGATACGACCTATTATGAAGAAGGAAATGAAAAAGGCAAGGAATTGCTGACAATCTGGCGCAAGATGCAGGAAGAATTATTACCTAAATTTGGCTTTTCGGCAGAAGAAACAAAAGATATTTTGGATAAATATCTGGAATTAGATGCTAAATTAGCTAAGTATGTCCTTTCCAATGAAGAAACTTCAGAATATGTGAAGTTATATCACCCTTATGATTGGGCAGATTTCACGAAGCTCGCTCCAGAATTGCCACTTGATGCAATTTTTACAGAGATTTTGGGACAAAGCCCAGACAAGGTGATTGTTCCTCAAGAGCGTTTTTGGAAAGAGTTTGCAGCGGAATATTATTCAGAAGAAAATTGGGAATATTTGCATGCAGGATTGAAATTGTTTGCGGCTGGAGCATGGACTTCTTTACTCACTGAAGAAATTCGTGTCCTTTCAGGGACCTATGCACGCGCTATCTCAGGTGTCCCAGAACCCCGTCCAAAAGAAAAGGCAGCTTACCAGCTAGCGCAAGGTCCGTATAGCCAAGCACTTGGTCTTTGGTATGCGGGAGAAAAATTCTCACCTGAAGCAAAAGCAGATGTAGAGCACAAAGTTGCTGCTATGATTGATGTTTATAAGTCGCGTCTGGAAACGGCGGATTGGCTCGCTAAGGAAACACGTGACAAAGCGATTGTCAAGCTCAATGTCATCACACCGCATATCGGCTATCCAGAGAAATTGCCAGAAACCTATGAGAAAAAAGTGATTGATGAGAATTTGAGCTTAGTTGAGAATGCTCGAAACTTAGCAAAAATTTCTATTGCGCATACATGGAGCAAGTGGAACAAGGAAGTGGATCGCAGTGAATGGCACATGCCAGCTCATATGGTCAACGCTTATTATGATCCACAGCAAAATCAAATTGTGTTCCCAGCAGCTATTCTCCAAGCGCCATTTTATGATTTACATCAATCTTCATCAGCTAACTATGGCGGCATCGGTGCGGTGATTGCTCATGAAATTTCTCATGCCTTTGACTCAAATGGAGCTTCATTTGACGAACACGGAAGTTTGAACAATTGGTGGAAGCCAGAAGATTACGAGGCCTTCCAAGCACGTACTCAAAAGGTGATTGAGCAATTTGACGGACAGGATTCTTACGGTGCTAAAGTCAATGGGAAACTAACTGTTTCAGAAAATATTGCAGACCTTGGTGGTATTGCGGCAGCACTGGAAGCCGCTAAGAAAGAAGCAGACTTCTCTGCAGAAGAGTTCTTTACTAATTTTGCTCGTATCTGGCGCATGAAAGCTCGTCCAGAATACATGCAAATGCTAGCCAGCGTGGACGTGCATGCTCCCGGAAAACTCCGGACAAATATTCAATTGCCAAACTTTGATGATTTCTTTACGACTTTTGATGTTAAAGAAGGTGATGGCATGTGGCGCAAACCAGAAGAACGCGTGATTATTTGGTAATGGCATCACTTTATTCAAAACCAGTTGGAATGGCCAGCTGGTTTTTTGTATGTTTAGCGTAGAGAGGCTGGCTAATTGCTTTGTCTTATGAATAAATTACACAAAGAAGGAAAGTTTTCATGGACTGAAAAAATTAAAAAAACTGAAAATTTAATTTATTTCTCTGTTTGGGAGTGTTATAATGAATAAATATAGGATAGAATGAAGAACGTGAGGAGAAAGTGATGACAGAAGAGCAAGAAAAAATATCACGAGGCAGAAAGAAAGTGCTGATTGCTCGTTTGAAAGAACTGATCCAGCCTAAAATGAAACTGATTTATCTATCGGCTTTTTTAGCTTGGCTTCAATTCATCATGCGGATTTTGAGCTTTGTATTGATAGCAAAAGTTTTGTCGGATTTATATGAGGGAATACCATTGAATTTTTTGTCGGTTCTTTTTTGGCTGTTTTTCTTTTCTTGTTTAGGTTTTGCGCTTTCGCTTCTGGCGAAAAATTTTCAAGGAGTAGCTTCGCAGTTTGCTCGCAACAAACTAAAAGCAGCATTTTTTCAGGCTTTCGTAGATAAAGACGGAGAATTTCAGGATAGTAAGACGGCTGCAGATGTTTTGACGGTAGCGTCACAAGGAATTGACAGTTTGGATACGTATTATTCTTATTATCTCCCCTTAAATCTACGAACGTATTTGAATTGCTTGACAGTGTTGGTGATTGTGTTTTTTCTGTTCCCTACTGGCGGTTTGATTTTTATTCTTTCGCTGCCTTTGATTCCTATGTCTATCATTCTCATGCAGAAGCGTTCGCGCAGGATTATGAATCGTTACTGGGCTTCTTATATGGACGTTGGCGATCTCTTTTTAGATGATCTTCAGGGGCTGAACACTCTTTATTCTTATCAGGCAGATGCAAAATATGAAAAGGAATTTGCAGCGCAGGCAGAGGATTTCCGTGATGCAACTATGGAACTTCTAGGATTTCAGCTGCAGTCAGTTGGCTACATGGATGCAGTCATGTACTTGGGGATTGGCGTGTCAGGATTCGTTGCAGCTTCCATGTTACAAGCAGGGCACTTATCACTGTTTGCTATGATTTGCTTTGTTTTCATTGCAACTGAGTTTTTCACGCCGATTCGTGAAGCCGGTTATGGAATGCATTTAGTTATGATGAATACCAAAATGGCCGATCGAATTTTTGGGTTTTTGGATTCGATTGAAAAAGAAGCAAAAGAGGAACAGCAGGAATTGCCTACTTTTAGTGAATTGACAGTTAGTGACTTGGATTTTGCTTTTGCGGATAGAAAAATATTTGAAAATCTAAGTTTTAAAATGAAACGAGGACAAATCTTAGCCATTGCAGGAGAAAGCGGCCGTGGGAAAACAACGTTAGCCAAGCTGTTGTTGGGGAAACGACAGGCGGACAGAGGTTCCATTTTCTTAGGAGAAAAAGAAATCAAAAGCCTATCCAAATCAACCATTTATCAGGAAGTCATGTATGTGTCAGCAAATAGTGTTCTTTTAAACGCATCCATTCTTGAAAATTTACAGTTGGCGGTAGATTGGTCGCGGGTTGAATTAGAGGACTGGCTGGCTGAAAAAGGCGTTTTAGCGTTTGTAAGAGATCTGCCTCAAGGTCTCGATACTCTTGTGGGGGAAAACGGCAGTCAATTGTCACCGGGGCAACGCCAGCAGATCATTTGTGTGCGAGCTATCTTGGCCAAGCGTTCACTCTATCTGTTTGATGAAGTGACATCCAGTGTAGATAAAGACAATGAAGTGGCTATCTATGATTTGCTAAATTTGGTAGCGCAAGACGCACTTGTCATTGAGATTACTCACAAGATGAAACAAGTCGTTAAAGCAAGTCGAGTTCTCTTTATAGGAAAAGAAAAAACGGTTTTGGGAACACCGGCAGAAGTCTATGAACAGAGTGAAGAATACCGCCAATTGGCAAATACCCAGCAAGAATTGGAGGAATTAACGCATGGAAACTAAAAAACGTTACACAACTCGTGTTATCCTCAGCAGACTTTTTCAGGTGATGAACCATTTGCTCCCTTTTATTGCTCTAGCGGTTTTCTTTGCGGTGCTGGGCTTTGTCACGACGGTGGCAATTCCAACTCTGGTGATTGTATTAGGTTTTCATGCTTTAAATGGTCAGCAGCCTGCTTGGTGGAGTCTGATCTTACTGATTGGACTAGCCCTAGCTCGGGGCGCTTTTCGTTATGGCGAGCATTATTTCGGGCATTTTGTTGCCTTCCATTCTCTGGCGGATTTACGTAAACTCATTTTTGCGAAGCTTCGTCGTTTGGCACCAGCAAAGTTGGATCGTCAGGACAGCGGCAAATTGCTCAAGATGATTGGTGAAGATATTGAAGCGCTGGAAATCTTTTTTGCACATACGATAGCTCCTATTTGTACAGGGTTCTTGACAGCTCTTTTGATGGGAATGTATTTTGCATATTTCTCGTTTTGGTTTGCTTTAGTGACTTTAATGACTTATGGGATTTTAGCTATTATTTTACCGAGAATGTTTGCTCTCGGTTTACAAGATATTTTGCAGAAGCAAAATCAGGAACGCTCGAATTATGTTTCTTTTTTCTTGGAAAGTCTGAAAGCGATGGGCGATTTGTCTCAATTTGGCAAGAGTCACGAACGATTTGCAGAATTGACGGGCAGAAGTCAGACTGTGAACCAGTTGGAAAGACAGGTTACCCAGAAACAATATCTACAGCAAACGGTAACCTTTTTGGTGGTGGGACTGTCTCTTACAAGCGTTGCTCTTTTGGCATTCTATCAAGTGGAAAATCATCAGTTATCTTGGCAGGAAGCGGTTCTCGTTTTAGTTGCTTTTTCTAGCTCTTTTGCTCCTTTTTTAGAATTAGGACGCCTGCCTTTAGGATTTAAACGTGCTATGAATGCTGGTCGTACTGTTTTTGCTCTCTTAGATGAGGTAGAGCCCGTCCAAACTGGTCAGGAAATAGCTGTCACTTTAGACGATATTCTGATTGAGAATATGGATTTTGCTTACGACAATCGTCAGCAAAAGCTGTTTAATAATTTCTCTGCACATTTTGAAAAAGGGAAGATTATTGGCTTGATTGGTAAGAGTGGTAGTGGTAAATCAACCCTGATGAAGCTCATTATGCGTTGGTATGACAGCAATGCTGGTTCAGTCTTTCTTACTGGTGTAAACTCCAGAGAAGTTAATCGTCAGCATTTGCAGGCTTCCTTTGCTTATGTACCACAGATAGCTCAGCTTTTTCATCAATCTTTGAGAGAAAATCTCTTACTGGGGAGAAACGACATTAGTGATGAAAGTATCTGGAAGTTGGCAGAAAGATGCCGACTAAAAGAGTGCCTAGAAAGATTGCCGAATGGTTTGGATACAATTATTGACGGTGAACGTGACTTTTCAGCTGGAGAAAGACAGCGTTTAGAGCTTATGCGGGCACTCTTGAAAAAGGCGGATTGTTATATCTTTGATGAGCCGACTAGCAATCTTGATTCGCTCAACGAAGCGGCGTTTCTATCTATTGTAAAAGAAGAATGCCAAGGAATGATTTTTATGATTTCACACCGTACGTCAACAGTGGCATTTGCAGGTGAAATCTATGAATTGGACGCATCGCGGTTAAAGCGACTGCAATAAAAAGGGTAGAATAAATGCTAGGCTTCATATTTGAGGATTTTCCATTTAGCTATGGAGTTAAAACTTCTCAATAAAATGAGCTAGAAAACAAATCCAGTTAGTAAAGTATTCTTTTTTGATTATGTTTCCTCTTTCCCTAATTATGCCTTTTAAAATCGCCTAAAAATGGTATAATAATAACATCACAAAATTGGAGTGAATCAATGACTTTTTATAATCACAAATCAATTGAAAAAAAATGGCAACATTATTGGGCTGAAAATCATACCTTCAAGACAGGAACAGATGCTGACAAACCAAACTTTTATGCGCTGGATATGTTTCCTTACCCATCTGGAGCAGGTCTGCACGTAGGACACCCAGAAGGCTACACGGCGACTGATATTCTCAGCCGTTTCAAACGTGCTCAAGGTTACAACGTTCTTCACCCAATGGGCTGGGATGCTTTTGGGCTTCCTGCTGAGCAATACGCGATGGACACAGGAAATGACCCAGCTGAGTTTACGGCAGAAAATATTGCCAATTTCAAACGCCAAATCAATGCACTGGGCTTCTCTTATGACTGGGACCGTGAAGTGAATACAACGGATCCTAACTACTACAAATGGACTCAGTGGATTTTCACAAAATTATACGAAAAAGGCTTGGCATACGAAGCCGAAGTGCCAGTTAACTGGGTTGAAGAACTAGGTACAGCCATCGCCAACGAAGAAGTCCTTCCTGACGGGACATCTGAACGTGGTGGCTACCCAGTTGTCCGCAAACCCATGCGCCAATGGATGCTGAAAATCACAGCTTATGCTGAACGTCTGCTGGAAGATTTAGAAGACCTTGATTGGCCAGAGTCTATCAAGGACATGCAACGTAACTGGATTGGTAAATCAACTGGTGCCAATGTTACCTTTAAAATTAAGGGTACTGACAAAGATTTCACCGTATTTACAACTCGTCCAGATACATTATTTGGTGCGACTTACGCTGTTTTAGCGCCTGAGCACCCACTTGTTGAAGCTATTACAACACCAGAACAAGCGCAAGCAGTTGCTGACTACAAACATCAAGCAAGCCTTAAATCTGACCTTGCTCGTACGGACCTTGCTAAAGAAAAAACAGGTGTTTGGACTGGTAGCTATGCCATTAACCCAGTAAATGGTAAAGAAATGCCAATCTGGATTGCTGATTATGTTCTTGTAAGCTACGGTACTGGTGCTATCATGGCGGTTCCTGCTCACGATACACGTGACTGGGAATTCGCAAAACGATTCGGGTTGGAAATCATTCCAGTTCTTGAAGGCGGAAATGTTGAAGAAGCAGCTTACACAGAAGACGGACTTCATATCAATTCTGGTTTCCTAGACGGTCTTGATAAAGCGCAAGCTATTGACAAAATGGTTGAATGGCTTGAAGCAGAAGGCGTTGGTAACAAGAAAGTGACTTACCGCTTGCGTGACTGGCTCTTCTCACGTCAACGTTATTGGGGTGAACCAATCCCAATCATCCATTGGGAAGACGGCACAACAACAGCTGTTCCAGAAGAGCAATTACCACTTGTATTGCCAGTAACCAAAGATATCAAACCTTCCGGTACAGGGGAATCCCCACTTGCTAACTTGACCGATTGGCTGGAAGTGACCCGTGAAGACGGGGTGAAGGGCCGCCGTGAAACCAATACTATGCCTCAATGGGCTGGTTCCAGCTGGTATTATCTGCGCTATATTGATCCACACAACGATGAAAAATTAGCAGATGAGGAATTGCTCAAGGCTTGGTTACCAGTTGATATTTACATCGGTGGTGCAGAACACGCTGTGCTTCACCTTCTTTACGCTCGTTTCTGGCATAAATTCCTTTATGATTTAGGTATCGTTCCAACCAAGGAACCATTCCAAAAGCTCTTTAACCAAGGGATGATTTTGGGAACAAGCTATCGTGACAGCAGAGGAGCTCTGATTGCCAGTGATAAAGTTGAAAAACGTGATGGCTCCTTCTTTAACATCGAAACCGGTGAAGAGCTGGAGCAAGCTCCGGCGAAGATGTCTAAATCACTTAAAAACGTTGTGAACCCTGATGATGTAGTTGACCGTTATGGTGCGGATACGCTGCGCGTGTACGAAATGTTCATGGGACCGCTTGATGCGTCAATCGCTTGGTCTGAAGAGGGTCTTGAAGGCTCGCGTAAATTCCTCGACCGCGTTTACCGCTTGCTGACTAGCAAGGAAATTGTGGCAGAAAACAGTGGTGCGCTTGATAAAGTCTACAACCAGACAGTCAAAGCTGTAACTGAGCAGATTGAAGAACTCAAGTTCAATACAGCCATTGCCCAGCTCATGGTCTTTGTTAATAGCGCCAACAAGGAAGACCGTCTCTATGTGGAATATGCAAAAGGCTTGATCCAACTCCTAGCTCCATTTGCACCGCACTTGGCAGAAGAACTCTGGCAAGGATTGACACAATCAGGCGAGTCTATTTCATACGTTCTTTGGCCAACCTGGGATGAAGCAAAACTCGTTGAAGACGAGATTGAAATTGTTCTCCAAATCAAGGGCAAAGTTCGTGCGAAACTCGTTGTAGCAAAAGATTCCAGCCGTGAAGAACTTGAAAAACTTGCTCTTGCCAACGAAAAAATCAAGTCAGAAATCGCTGGCAAAGAAATCATCAAGGTGATTGTAGTCCCTAACAAACTTGTTAATATTGTTGTTAAGTAATAGGTTCTGTTAGCCGTAACCCCAACCTTCAATAGCTTCTCAGGCTATTGAAGTCACCTAAATTGGCGAATATTGTTGCGAAATAAAAGAAAAATGAGGATTCTGATAACATTTGGAATCCTTTTTTGCTACCTTAAACTAAAAAAGCTTAAACTTAAAAACAAGAAAAATAAAAAAAGGTATTGACAAGAAGAGGAGGAGGTGATATACTAAGATAGTTGTCGCTTGAGGGGCGACAAAGACCTTTGAAAACTGAACAAGACGAACCAATGTGCAGGCGACTGTT
>OBLF01000131.1_pt1 | contig 96014 bp, 89 predicted proteins | sample 1519231 | NCBI WGS metagenome assembly OBLF01 (sample SAMEA2602895, study PRJEB22501) | metagenome
GCGTACATATCCCTTTGTTTCCGTAATTCTTTCGCCCGGTTCTAAGATCGGACATACTCCGCGGAAAAACCCGCCAGCCTCTCGGCTATATGGCGGCAACCTCCCGCATCAACGCATATCGCGGCTTGCGCAGCTTGTTTTATCTGCACAAGCCTTCCGCAGCCAAGAAAGATTATAGCACACGTTTCCCGGCGTTGCAAGTGTTTTTTGGCATTTTTATAAAATTTTTTTGAGAAATTTTTACGTTATGCCGAAAGTAGTGGAGGTTGTATGAGTTTTCAACAGAGTGCATGGTTTTTGGGGAAAGAAGTCCTGTTTTTCAGGCAAATTGCAGCGTGAAAAGTCATTGCTTTGTAGGGGCCGCACATGTGCGGCCCGCAGCTGTAAGGTAAACGGTCATTTGCGGGAAGGCCGCGGGCCGGGCGCTTGTCGGCGCGCAACGAGCGCCGACAGTTTGCAAGCAAACACGCTCGTGCGGTTGTTTGCCCCGCAGGGGCAAACATTGTTCGCGCCCCGGTTTCGTTCCACTCAACCGTGGTCCTACGCTTACAACCCCGCAATGCCCGGCCCCTACAACTCAGTTGGGCAGCTCCAGCGCATCCACCCGCCAGCCGCCCTCGGTGGGGATGAGGCGGACAGGGCTCAGCGTGACTGTATCAGGCACAACAGGGTCATCCCCTGCCCAGCCCGCGAAGTCCTCGCTCTCACAAGTCAGCACGACTTGATAAAATGTAAGGCTGCCGTCAGGCTGTAATTCCGGCTCGGTAAAGACATGCCCGCAGTAAGCAATATTACTGCCGCGGTCACCATCGATCGTCAGGATTGTGTCACTCTCGCCTTCCGCAAAAGGCGCGGGATCCATGCTCAGCATATCATCGATCCAAGCATCGGAATAGACCGTGTGCAGAAAGCTGCTGAACTCCGAGAACTTTGTGTAAAACGCGCCGTCCGCCGCGCGATAGTTGAAAAATCCGACCGGCTCGTCCAGTTTCTCATAGGGCATAAAGCCCGCATGCATCCCAAACCAATGGTACTGGAAGTAATACGCCGAGGCCAACGCAGCCCGGGCCTGCTTGTCCAGCGAAGCAGGAACATCGCTGACTTCTGTGCGGTCGTAGTAGCCTTCAACCCATGGCGCATTGACTGTGACGGTGACGACATTGTTCTCAGGCACTGTGTAGGGCTCAGCTTGCACTTTCAGGTCCCAGTAGCGTCCGCCGTTGCGGCTATAGTTATCCTGCCAGTCCGGGTTCAGTTCTTTTATGTTTTCCACCGTCGTGTGGAAAATTTCCGCCACTTCTTCCAGCGAATCCGCCGAGTAACGGAGCGTCACACCCCCGGTGGGCCAGACAACTTTTCCGCCCTGCTGCAGCAGTGGTTTATGCGGTGCGCTGAACGTGTAGTCCGGCATCGTGCAGTCTGCACTGCCCCGCCAATCGTCAAACGACACCTCATCATACACCGCCATCGTCGGCGCGGGCGTCGGGGACGGGGTGGCCGTCGGCTCCGAAGTCGACTCTACCGTGGGCGCGGGCGTTTCTGTCGGCACGGGGGTTGCCGACACGCTGCCTGCCGGGGCGGAGGCGCAGGCAGTAAGAAAAATAAGAGATGCAAGAATTACAGCACATTTTTTCATAGCACACCTCATCGAAAGATGCCCTGTAGGGGCCGCACATCTGCGGCCCGCAGCTGTATGGCAGACGACTGCTTACGGGAAAGCCGAGGGCCGGGCCTGCCCGGCCCCTACCGTGCGCTGATGGAATATTCACTTCCGTTTCAGCTGCTCCTCCAGCCCGGCACGCGGGGTGATGTAGACGGTGGTGTAGACCTCATACAGGACCATGCCGGGCTTGGCGCCGTTGGCTTTCCAGATGTTCTTCACCTCGGTGGTATCAACCGGCACCTTTGCACCGCCGTTCTGGCTCGAGTGCAGAACGGCCAGCTCGGCGGCCTCCTGTCTGGTCGTGTCGGGGATGTCCTCTCCGCGGCTCATAACGACGCAGTGGCTGCCGGGAGCCTTTTGCACATGGAACCACAGATCCTTGCCGCGCGCGGTGTGCAGCGTCAGCTTATCGTTCTGCAAATTGTTGCGGCCGACCAGAATCTCAAAGCCGTCGCTTGAGGTATACCGCAGGAAATCCGCCGGTTTCTGCTTGCGGTCGCGCTGCTTGTAGTATTTGAGATAGCCCTGACTTTTCAGCTCGGCGCGGATCTCGTTCAGTGCCATCTCGCCGGGCGCAGACTCGACCTCATACAGAACGGTGCGCAGGTATTCGATCTCCGCCTCGCCCTCGACCAGCAGCTTTTGCAGCATGGCGTGGGCGGTCTGCTTCTTTTTATAATCGCGGAAATACTTCTGCGCGTTCTCGATGCCGCCCAGACGCGGATCGAGTTTGATGGTCACATCCTCGCCGGTGTAATAGTTCTGCACGGTGACCTGACGGTCGCCCTTATGCAGCGCCCAGAGGTTCGCCTGCAGCAGTTCGCCGTACAGCCGCAGTGTATCGGCCTTGGCAGACTGGCTCAATTCCTCTTTGCGGGCCGCCTGCTTGCGGACAGCGCGGTCGTACATATTGTGGACAGCCTTGTACAGTTCGCGGCTCTTCTGGCGCAGACGCTCGGCACGGTCCTTGGTGGCGTAGTAGTCCTCGAGCATTTCACTGTAGCTGGGGTACTGCGTCAAAATCGCTGCGCTGCCGTACTGCTGCGGCACAAAGAAGCTGAACTCCACCGGCTTGGGTGCGCCGTCCGGCTGGGGCAGCCGCACCGCCGTCGGCGTACCGCCGTGGGCGTGCTCGTCCTTCAGTGCATCGATGGCCGCCGCCAGGTGGGCTTTCTCGTCGGCAGTCAGGTCGCAGGCCAGCGCGGGGGTTTCCCCCAGGGCGCGGCAGACAGCCTCCCGCACGACGACCGGGCCAACGCCCGCCACCGTTTTGCCCAACGCCTGGGCCACCGGCAGATCCTTCTCGCAGGCAGCCGCCACAATAGACGCAGCGCTTGTCTCGAGGAAGTCCGGCCGCGCGGGCTTGGGCGGCAGCGTGTAGGCCAGGCCGGGCAGCAGCTGACGGACCTCGCTGTCGTCAAAGTCTACACGCTTTAGCGCGTCGATGATACGGCCATCCTGTACGAGCACGAGGTTGGAGTAACGGCCCATCAGCTCCACGGCCAGCGTGTTGGTGACCAGGTCGCCCATCTCGTTGGTGCAGCGGAAGTCAAAATACACGATGCGGTCGCCCGGCTCGCGGCGCAGCTCGATGAGCCGCCCGCCGGTCAGGTGCTTGCGCAGCAGCATACAGAAACCCGGCGGCGTGAGCGGATTTTCGAAGCTTTCCTTCGTCAGGCAAACGCGGGCCGAACCGCTGCGGGCCGACAGCAGCAGGCGGTGAGTCTCGGTGCGGGTGCGCAGCGTCATCAGCACCTCGTCGCGGGTCGGCTCAAAAATTTTGTCAATCTTCGCGTCGAGCAGGGTCGTTTTCAGTTCACCGGCGACCAGCGCCAGCGTTGCGGCATCTAGTGACATAGGGAGAATCCTCCGAGATACTATAAGGTAAGAGAGAAGATCGAAAAGAGCGGCGATCCTGACGCGAGGGAAAAGCTGTATGCCGGGCTTTTGCCCCGCCCTGTCTTTCTCCCTCTTCTTTCTTCTCTTTTTTCTACTATAATAAGTAAGAATATGGGTCTTTGTCGGCCTCGGCGTGGGCGACGGTCAGCTGGGGGAACTGCTTGGCAATGTGGGCGGCCAGCACGTCGGCGACGGCGTGCTCGGTGCCCCAGTGGCCCGCCACGACCAGGCCGACGCCCTTTTCCTTTGCCAGCAGGGCGATATGGTGCGCAGCCTCGCCGGTGACAAGGCAGTCCGCGCCCAGGTCGATGGCCTCCTGTAAGTAGCTGCCGCCCCCGCCGCTGACCTCGGCCAGGCAGGTAACGGGCTTCTGGCCGTTCACATACTTGACGCCACTGTGCAGCGTGTCGGCGCAGAACTTCGCCAGCGCCTCCACGGTGGTAGGCATCGTGGTCCCGATGCGGCCGCAACCCTCGGCAAAGCTTTCACGCCCTTCGGCGGCAATGCCGAGGATATCACAAAGAGTATCGTTGACGCCGCCCGGTGCGGCATCCAGATTCGTGTGCATACAGATGGCAGAGATGCCATTTTTCATCAGCAGCGCGGGTACATCGTCGGCGTGCAGGCTTTTGATGGGGTGGAAGATGACCGGGTGATGGCTGACGATGAGTTGGCAGTCGTTTTCCACAGCCTCCCGCACGACGGCGGGGGTAATGTCCAGCGTGGTCAGCACCCCGTCCACCGGCGTGCCTGCATCGACGAGCAAGCCAACGTTATCCCAATCCAGCGCCAGTGCGGGCGGCGCGACCGCCTGCAGCAGGCCCAAAATCTGCTGTACACTTACCGACATGATGATTTCCTCCTGTTTCAAGCATTACTGTGCAACGGTCGTCGCAACATTGCAGGGACGAACATTATTCGCCCGCGCGCGTTTACCGTGCCGCCAACGTATCCATTTCCGTGATAAGTTTCCCCACCGCGTCCTTTTCTGCGCCGTCCGGCAGGCCGAGGCGGTACTTTTTCAGCTTCGCGTTCTGCACGGCGTAATAGTCCGCGCAGCCGGGCTGCCCCTGTGTCAGACCGGTCAGGCAGTACAGCCCATCCGGTTCGCGGGCATCGCCCGTGTACTGCGCGTTCATCACGGCGTACCACCGCCCCGCCGCCTGGCAGAGCGTTTCGCCCCGCAGGGCAAAACCGCGCCGGGCCAGCCACCGCCGCAAGATGCTGTGCTTGGTGGCGGGCACCAGCACCAGATTGTACCGTGCATCAAACACCCAGGGAGCGGTCTCCAATATTTCTATGATTGTCTCCGCGCCCATGCCTGCGATGATGATGTCCTCGGCCTCGCCGGGGGCCAGCACTGCCAGCCCGCTGCCAAGGCGGAACTGCACCTTGTCCCCATAGGGGGCACAGGTCACGCGGGCTTTTTCCAGCGGGCCGGGGCGCAGGTCACAAGCCAAAACAAGCGGGCAGCGACCGCTGCCCGCCAGTGCGGCGCTTAATTTGCCGTGGTCACAGCCGATATCCGCTGCCACGCGCCCCGCCCGTACAAAGGCATAGGCGGCGGCCAAGCGGGCATCCAGCTGGGGTACCTTACAGGTGTGCAAAGTAGTCGTTCAGCTCGGCGACGAGCTCGTCGGGATCAACACCGTGGACAGCGCAGGCTTCCTCAACGGTCTCACCGTGGGAGGCCATGCAGCCCAGGCAGTGCATACCGGTGGCCAGGAAGATGGGCACGCAGCCCTGGGTGGGGTCGTTGTTCAGGATCTCGGCGATGATGGTATTCTTGGTAATGGTCATGAGAGTGTTCTCCTTTTAGAATGGTTTGATTTATGAAACCGGCTGCCAGCTGGCGTACAGGCCAAAGCCTTGCAGCAGGGTCAACAGAGTGCAGGCGGTAACGGCCAGCGCCGCCCCGCGGGAAGTATCGTGCCGCAGCGTAATGTTGCGGCCGCATTTGCAGAGCACCAGCACCAACGGCAGGATGGGCAGCCAGTAGCGGCCCTGCAAGCCAAAAAGCGTTTGGTAGTTGATGGGCGTCCAGTTCAGCGCCACGACGAGCGACGACGCCACGACGCAGAGGATGATGCCCACCACGCCGATCTTGGTGCGGCGGCCCAGGGGGGCGTCCGTCCCCTGCACCGGCAGCGCCGCTGCCAGCAGCGCCAGCACCAGGCCGACGCCCAGCAGCCAGCTGACATCGATGCGGTAGACGATCGGCTCGCCCAGCGTCGTGCCCAGGATACCCTGCAGCCAGAGTGCACCCTGCTCAGGGATCGTGCGCAGCAAGAGCTTCGTCGTGGCGGGCAGGTTGCGGCAGATATAGCCCAGCGAGAAGGTCCAGATGGAATCGCCGTTGGGGTTGGTCATCAGCAGCTGGTCAGGTTCCAGCCCGCCGCCCATGTGGGAAAGTGCAAACACCCCGCCGACGACAGCCAGCACCACCGCGCAGCCCAGGCCGCAGCGGAAGAGGCACAGCTTTTTCGGGTCGGTGTGTACTTTGTCATACAGCCAAAGCACCAGCCCGACCGCAGCGGCCAGCGCCGCGACGCCGACAACGAGCACCGCAAGGCTTATATCGCGGGCAGCGTAGACCAGTTCGCCCAAGTTGGCGGAGATCCACAGGCAACCCGCCAGTATGAGGGCGGCCGCCTGGATCAGCCGCCCGGAGCGCACCCTTGCCCCGAACGGTCCTTTGACAAATTCCGTCGGCCCCATGAGATTTTCCACCGGGATAAGGAAGCAGAGCAGCACGACCGGCAGATAAATTGCCTTGGCCGGGCCGACCGCCCCGCCGAGCGCAATGAGCAGGATTTTTTCCCACCACACAGCCCGCTTCCGGCGCAGCCGCAGGCAGAGCGCCATGTAGCAGAACACCATGCCCAGCACCGACGCATCGGGCGAAAGGCTGGCCGCTAATTGCAGCGGCATCGGCAGCAGCGCCACGCAGGCCAGCAGCCCGCGCACCCCCGCCGGGGCCAGCGCCACGGCCAGCACAGCCAGCGTCAGATAGAAAACAAGGTTGAAGATACGGGCCTGGCGCAGCATGACGTAGAAGCCCGCCCCGCTGCTGCGGGCCAGCCGCAGGCCCAGCGCCTGGGGCAGGTAGTTACCACTCCCCTGCCCGGCCTTGGCCGTGCTGGCGGCGGTCAGTTCATCGGGGCCGCCCGGCTCCTGTTCGATGGCCAGCGCCTCGGCCTTGTAGGCGAGAATGCCGATCTCGCCGGTGCGGGTGCCAAAGTAGGGCGCGTCACACTCGCGGACCAGCAGATTGCCGTCGGCATCGGCGGGCTGTTCACCACCCAGGCGGCTGGCAAGCTCATAGGCGGCGGCCAGGTGGGTGTATTCATCGGGGGCGACCAGCGCGGGCGTGACCCGCACAAACGCCAGCCCGCAGAGCAGGCCCGCCACCGCGACCGTGACAGCCAGCGGCAGCTGCAAACCCGCCAACAGCACGGCGGCAAAGGTGCCCCCCGCCAGCAGCGGGGCCAGCTCGTTGGCCAACCGCGTCGGCCAGCTGCCGGAGTAATCGGTCATATATTGCAGCGCCAGCGTGGCGTTCTGGCTTTTGCCGTCGGCGGTCAGCGGCAGGCCCTTCACCGCCGTCTCGCTGGCCCAGAGGCCCAGCGGGCCTTCCCACTCCACGGCGTTATAAATGTGCAGGTAGACCGTCTCGGCCTGCTCCGCCGTGTAGGGGGCTCCGAAGGAAAACCCGGTAAAGTTATCGTCAAACACGTTGGCATAATTGCCCGCAGCCTGGCGCAGCTCATTCCCGGCGGCGTCGCACAGATCGACCATGACCATGCCCGCGCGGTAGAGCTGCCCGTGGGTGCTGAACCGCAGCCGCACGCCGTAGAGCGACTCCCCGGCTTGCAGGGGAATGGCCTGGTCAAATCCTTCCTCGGGCAGGTCGATGACCCGGGTGTAGTCATCGTTGACGATCTCATAGACCGGCTGGTTGCCGACCCGCAGCTGCAGGTCGTACCCGACCCAGCGGCAGAGCAGCCAGACCGCAGCCGCCGCCAGCACTGCAGCCGCGATACTGCCGACGACGCGGCGCAGGGAGAGTTGTTTTTTCATAAGCACAATGCCTTTCTGGCAGGATGTACAGGAATCAGTGTTATTATACAGCATATAGGCAAAAAACGCAAATCACCGCTGCAGCTGATAGAGATACCAGGTCACTTCACCCTCGCCGCCGTTGTAGCTGCACTGGTCGATGACCTTGTACTGCGGGAAATCGCCGCCCAAATCACCGGTCAGCGCGGCGGCATAGCCAACTGCGCTGTTCACCAGCACGGCCTGCTGGTCACTCCACTGGTCGTCCAGCGGCATATTCGTCACGCAGAAATACTTGCAGGGCGGAAGCACCCCCGCCGTCGTGTAAAAGCCGCCGTCCAGCGTGCCGTAGTTGAGCAGCGATGCACCGTTGATTTTCGCAGCAAAGCGAGTCTGGGGCATCGTATCGGCATCACGGAACCGCAAGGCGCGGTTGGGGCTGAAGGCAAAGCACCAGGCCGCCCCCGCTGCCAGCCACAGAAGACCGCAATTTCTGCGCGTGCCCCAAAGCACCGCCAGCGGCACGATGCCCAACGGCGCGAACACGGCCAGCACAAGGCCGTAGTAGACGAGGTAGCCGCCCATCAGGCTTGTAAGCGCCAGCCCCGCAGCCAGTGCGGTCACAGCCACCACCGCGCTGGGCTTGCGCGCCGCTGCGGCCCAGATCAAAAACATTACCAGCAGTACCGCCGCAGGCAGGGCGTCCCGCACGGCCCACCAAAGGTGCTGGGCCAAAGCCAGTGCACCGCCGCCCTCTCCTTTATAAAGGAAGAGGTTATCATAAAAGTAGCAGGTGAACCAGTCCCCCAGCGCACTGTTTACGCCGAAGTAGATGACCCACGGCAGGGTCGCCAGCGCCATGCCGCCGAGGTACGCGGCCACGCTTTTGCCCAGCTGTGCCGCCCGCCCGCGCCACAGGTAGACGACGGCCAGCACCACCACCCAGGCGAGGTAGAACCCCAGCACCGTATACTTGAGCCAGAGGGCACATCCGGCCAGAAAACCGTGCAGCGCCACGGTGCCCAGCGGCATCGGGTGGGTGTCCTGCAGCGTTTTCACCGCACCGTACAGCGCAAACGCCAGAAACGGCAGCAGCAGTTCCTCGGCGCTGCCGCCGTGGGCAAAGGCCCGGCTGGCGGCAATGCCCGCCGCGGGCAGCACAGCCCAGGCCGGGTGCAGTGCCCGCCCGGCCAGCAGTTCCGCTGTGCGCAGACCGCAGTGCAAAAAAAGCGCAAAAGCGATGATTTCCACCACCAGCACCCCGGTGAAGCCGGTATAGTCTATCAGCGATGCAAGACCGTACAAGAAGTACAGCACCGGGCCTTTGTGGTCGAACACATCCCGATAAAGCACTTTGCCGCGGAACATCGACTTGCCCATGGTGAAAAAGATGTTCGCGTCCATCCAGTCGTTGAGGACGTAGAGCGGCGAGGATTTGCTGCACAGCACCAGGGCAATGGCTGCGATACCCACCAGCCACGCCGCGCGCCGTGCGTTTTGTTTTGTAAGCATAGGCAGACCCTTAACAACAAACCACGCCCCGGCGGTAAGGCCGGGGCGCGGAATGGAACAATTCAACTATTTACACAAGCGCGTAAATCAGCCGTTCTCCTTCATCTTAGCGAAGCACTCGCTGCAGTAGACCGGGCGGTCCTCACGAGGCTGGAAGGGAACCTTGCAGGCCTTGCCACAGCTGGCGCAGGTTGCGTCGAACATCTGGCGCTCACCGCGGGTTGCGTTCTTGCGGGCATCGCGGCAGGGCTTGCAGCGCTGGGGCTGGTTCTCAAAACCACGGCTGGCGTAGAACTCCTGCTCGCCGGCGGTCCAAACGAACTCCTTGCCGCAATCCTTGCATACCAAAGTCTTGTCTTCGAACATAGTGGGTATCTCCTCTGTGTTTATTTTGCCCGCGGAAGAATCTAAAACAACGCATATGGAATGGACCAACTGAACTGATTTTAGGCGCTACTGGGGGCAGATTGATATATGATGCAGGCAAATCACCTGAATCCAAAGTTAGGGGCCGCCGCGCAGCTTGCGGCGGGCGCGGGCCAGGGCATTGGCCACATTTTTGGCGGGCAGGCCCAATTCCTGCGCGGTCTGCGCGGGGGTCTTGCCCTCCAGCCCGGCCATGATAACGCGGCGTTCCAGCACGGAAAGTTCCGTCTGCATCCGGCGCATCGTGTCGGCATATTGTTCGCCGGAAATCGCGATTTCTTCAGGACCCGGGCGGGTGTCGGTGCTTTCCTCGGCGTCGGGCAGGGGCACGCTGTAATTCAGCGGCGCGTGCTTTTTGCGCAGCGCGGCTTTGCGGGCGTCCTGCTGGGCGTGGCGGATGCTGGCCGCCGCATAGGCGGTGAAAGTCTCGCCGCTGGCAGCATCGAACCCGCGCACTGCGTGGAACAGGCCGATCAGCCCTTCCTGTACGGCATCCTCAAAGTCAAGCCCCGGGGCGGTGCAGGCCGCCGCGCCGCTGCGGATGGCCGGCATCATGCGGGCAATCAGCGCAGCAAGCGCATTTTCGTCCCCCTGCTGTGCGCGCACAGGCAGGTCTTGCTCGATCGTGGTCTTGGGCAGCGGCATGGACTTTTCCTCCGGGAAGATGCGAACAATTTAATAATAGCGGGAAACTGCGCATTTGTCAATGTTTTTTTCGTCGGTTCGGCAGGAAAAAGGAAAGGCTTCCCCCCTTAGGGGGAAGCTGGCCGCGAAGTGGCCGGATGAGGGGCAGGTTTGCCATTATTGCGCTATAACGGCAACACCGCCCCTCATCCGGCCCGCGGGCCACCTTCTCCCCAGGGGAGAAGGCTGGAGATTTTACAGATAGCTCATCTCTTCTTTCCGTCGCCCGGCCAGGTCGGGGTTATCCAGCACGGCACCGGCGCCCAAGGCTACACAGTCCAGTGGGCTTTCGGCAATGTGGACATCGATGCCGGTCTCGTTCTGGATCAGCGTATCCAGCCCGCGCAGCAGCGCACCGCCGCCCGAGAGCATGATGCCCCGGTCGATGATATCACTGGACAGTTCCGGCGGCGTGCATTCCAGCGTGTCCTTGATGGCCTCGACGATGCGCAGCAGACATTCACTCATGGCGTCGCGGACTTCCTCGGACCGGATCAGGATATCCTTCGGCAGGCCGTCCACGAGGTTGCGGCCTTTGATCTCCATGCTGGTTTCCGGATCCTGCGGGCAGGCAGAGCCGATCTCGATTTTGATCTGCTCGGCCGTGCGCTCGCCCACCAGGAGGTTATACTTGCGCTTGATGAAGGCAATGATGCTCTGATCCAGCGCATCGCCCGCGCAGCGCACGCTGCGGCTGGCCACGATGCCCGACAGGCTGATGACCGCCACTTCCGCCGTGCCGCCGCCGATATCCACGATCATGCTGCCAACAGCGTCAGTGGTGGGCAGCCCGCTGCCGATGGCGGCGGCCATGGGCTCCTCTATGACTGTGACCTGGCGCGCGCCCGCCTTGGCAGCTGCCTGGCGCACGGCGCGGCGCTCGACCTCGGTGACACCGGACGGCACGCAGATGACCACCCGGGGATGGGCAAAAATGCTGTTGCCGCAGGCCTGGCGGATGAAGCTTTGCAGCATGGCTGCGGTGATGTCGAAATCGGCAATGACGCCATCCTTCAGCGGACGCACGGCCACGATGGACCCGGGTGCGCGGCCGATGACGGCCTTTGCCTCATGCCCGACGCTGCGCACCCGCAGTTCGTCGCTGCGCGGGTCGACGGCGACGACGCTTGGCTCCCGCATGATGATGCCCCGGCCCTTCATATAGACCAGCGTGTTGGCGGTGCCCAGATCAATGCCGATATCCTTGGTAAACATAGCGTGTATTCTCCCGAAAAAGCGTGTAAAAATGTTGCAGAACTTACCCATACAGTCTCCCCCATTCCGGGGCTGTGCGGGTTTACTGAAATTCGCGCAGCAGTTGTGCCGTGCGGTGGACCGGCAGCCCCATGATGTTGTAGTAGCACCCTTCGATGCCCGCGCACCACAGCGCCGCGTGCCCCTGGATGGCATAGGCCCCGGCCTTATCGTAGGGTTCCGGCGTGCGGACATAAATCCGCAGGTCGTCCTCCTCGATGGACGAAAAATGGACGGATGTTGTCTCCACCGTAGCGGCAGCGCGGCGGCCCCGGCAGATGCAGACGCCGGTATGTACGCGGTGCGCACGACCCGACAGGGCGCGCAGCATCCGCACGGCGTCGGCCTCGTCTTTTGGCTTGCCGAACACTTCGCCCTCGCACTCGACCACCGTGTCAAAGCCGCAGACGATATCGTCGGGGTGTTCCTCGGCCACAGCGCGGGCCTTGGCGGTAGCCAGGGCCTTGGCCAGGTGTGCCGGGGAGTCCGCGGCAATTTTCGTCTCGTCGACGTCGCTGGTGATAACGGTATAGTCCGGCGTGATAAGGCTCATCAGTTCCCGCCGACGCGGGCTGCCGGATGCAAGGATCAAAGCCATGGGGTGCTTCCTTTCTGGTTTATTATAGTAGGAGTTGGATGTCGAAGTGTGGCAAAGTGGGGGTGGAAAATTATTATTTTCCGGTCGACCCAAAGCCGCCGGCACCGCGCTGGGTGTCGGTCAGCTCGTCGGCAGGGGTGAAGGCCGCCTGCCAGACCGGGGCAATGCAGAGCTGGGCCACACGCTCGCCGGGCTGGATGGTGTAGGGTTCGTTGGACAGATTCACCATCGGCACACGGAGTTCGCCGCGGTAGTCGCTGTCAATGACGCCGACGCCGTTTGCCATGCACAGACCGTGCTTGATGGACAGGCCGCTGCGGGCATAGACGAGGGCGACGCACTCGGGGCCGGGCAGCTCGATGGCAAGGCCGGTGGGCACGAGGGTACGCTGCATGGGCGCCAGCGTCAGCGGTTCATCCAGCACCGCGCACAGATCGGCCGCCGCCGCACCAGGGGTGGCGTAGGTTGGCACGACCGCGCGGGGATCGAGTTTTTTATATTTTACAATAGGGGTCATGGGAACCTCCAAAAAAGATAATAGATAAAAGATAAGAGATAAAAAAGCAGGTGGATCGCGGCACTGTGCGCCGCTCAAAATTTTATTTTTGCCCCGCAGGCAAAAACTCCACATCATTTAGTATCTAGTATCTAGTATCTTTTATCTATTTAATTATTCGTATAGTATAGCCCTCTCGTAAACTCATTGTCAAACGGGCGGGCGTCCAAAAGCATTGCCAAAATCTGGGAAACGCGGGCCGGGGTCTCGATGGTAAAGGCGGCAACCGCCACATCCACCGGCATTTCGGACAGGCGCTCGCCCATATAAAGCGGCACGGGGTTGTACACCGTGCGCACACCCGCCCCGCCGGGGGCCGAGCAGGTCACGGTGAAGTCGCGGCCCTTGCGGTCGCGCAGCGTGCCGCCGCCCTGGCATTTGCCGCAGTCCCGCACGTTGCGCAGCGGACACGCCCGGGTCAGCATCAGCGGCAGGTGGCCGTAGCACAGCGCCGCCGTGGGCACACCCGGAGCCACAGCCTGCATGGCCGTCAGTGCGGTCTCGGGCTGCAAAAGCATCCCCTCGATGCCCAGGCTCTTATACCGCGCGGCGCTCATCGGGTTCGTCACGTTCAGACCCAGGCCGCCGTACAGCGTCCAGCCATCGGTGTAGCGCAGCTGTGCGGGGTTATTGACCACCGCGCCCGCAAAACCTGCATCCTGCAAGGCGTCCAGCCGGGCGGCGGTTTTTTGTTCCAGCTTGCCGAACATGACGCGGGGCAGTTCCAGCAGCGTTTTCTCCCGCCATGCCTCAGGGATGCTCTCGGCCTCGGCAATCGGGAAAATCAGGTATTTCAGCTTTTCCACAGCATCCGCCGGGCACTGGGCCGCATTGGCAAACCGCGCGGCCAGTGCCGGGGCCTGCCCGACCGTGTGCGCCGGGTAGGCAGGCAGCGTGATATCCTGCGTGGCGTGGGGCCGGACTTCGCTGCGCTTTTCCAGCAGCTTATCCAATGCTTCGCGGCGCAGTTCGTTCCAGGCAGAACCGGGCAGAAAGCCTAAGCCCCCCTCCCCTGCTTCGGTGCGCAGGTCGGCCATGACAAAGGGCGTGCCTCCGGTCTTGCCCAGCGCACGCTCAATACCGGGCAGCGGGTCCTTCTGGGCAGGCTGCGGCTCGTCGGCGCTGTACACGACCGCCTTATGGCCGTCGTCGTCCCAGGCCGTCAGCTTGATGCCGCCGTCCTCGACGCCGCCGCTGACCTCGTAATGCACCGGCACGCGCTGCAATTCACGGCGGAACAGCTCACGGGCCTTGGGCGTCGCCGCGCGGGTCGCCGCGGCATCCGCCTCGGTGCGCACGCCGAACATTTTGCCGTCGTTGCGGTTCGTCAGGTAGCCGTCCGTGAAACCCGAGCGGGAGAAGATATCCCGCACGAGCTTTTCATCGTAGGGCTGGCCCGCACAGACCGCACGGCAGGCCGTGACGACCGCCGCCGCATACTCCGGCGTGCGCAGGCGGCCCTCAATTTTCACGCTGGCGACACCCGCGTCCATCAGCTCCCGCAAGTGCGGGATGTAGTCCATATCTTTCAGGCTCAAATGGCAGGCCTTGCCGGGCTGGCCGGGTTTCAGGCCTGCGCTGGCGTCAAAGGGCAGACGGCAGGGCCCGGCGCAGGCGCCCCGGTTGCCGCTGCGGCCGCCCAAAAAGGCGCTCATCATGCACTGGCCGGACACACTCATGCAGAGTGCGCCGTGGACGAACACCTCCACCTCAATGGGGCTGGCCTCGCAGACGGCCCGGATTTCATCGAGGGACAGTTCCCGCGCGAGAATGACGCGGTCATACCCCAGGGCGGCCAGTTCTTTGGCCCCTTCCGGCGTGTGGACGCTCATCTGGGTCGAGCCGTGCAGGTGCAACGTCGGTGCAATGCTCTTGACCAGCTGCGCCGTGGCAAGATCGTCGGCAATCACGGCATCTGCGCCCGCTTCGGCCACAGCCCGCACCGCGTCGGCCAGGCCCGCCAGTTCGCGATCATAGACCAGCGTGTTCAGCGTGACATGGACCTTGACGCCGCGCGCATGGCAGAAGGCCACAGCCTCCCGCAGTTCATCGGGGGTAAAGTTGCCCGCCGTGCGGCGTGCATTAAAGCCCGTCAGCCCCAGATAAACAGCATCAGCGCCGCTGAAAACAGCGGCGCCAAGCATTTCGCGGTTGCCTGCCGGGGCCAGGATCTCCGGGCGGCTCATTCGTCCTCCACCGGGAACTGGCTGCGGCGCAGGCGGCGTTCCAACTCATCGATGCGGCGCTTCAGCGAGGCATTCTCACGGCGGGCTTCCTCGGCAGCCATCTTGGCGCTGGCCGCGTCCTCGAGATAATCCTTGATCTGGCGGCGCATATTGTCCGCGCTGCCGCTGGCCTTTTCCAGCTCGTCGCGGTAGTTCAGCGCCGTCATGACCGCCGCCGTGGTGATAGACACAGAGTTCGAGGACGCCATCAGCTCGTTCATGTCCAGGTTCAGCCTGTCGGCGAGGTTCTGCATATAGTCCTCGCTCTCGCTCGTGTTGACTACATAGCTGGACCCGCAGATGTTCAGCCGCACTTTTGAGGTAGCCATACCCATAATCATACTCCTTCCGATCCTGCCTGTGCCCGGCTTTGGCGGCCCGGGCACATAAATCCACAATTATTATAATACAAATCGGCGGTTTACAAAAGCCCTTTTTGAGGAAAATGTATAAAAAAGATGCAAACGGGCAATTTTCCCTTGCGCAATGAGCCAAATATCGTTATAATCAATAGTGTGGTTTATTGACTCCACCCAAAAACAGTCGCAAGAATCTGTTATCCCAGTGATTTTATCACAGAGAAGAAGGAGAGAACGATTTTGAAATACACAAAGCGTGAATTTGAGAAGCTGCTCAAGGACAAGCTGATGAGTGAGTGCAACGTCACCATCGACGCCGCCTCCGCTGACCAGATCTACCGCTGCCTGGCCATGATCACCCGCCAGATCATGTCCGACCGCCAGAAGCAGTTCCAGTCCAAGGTCCTGGGCGAGGGCAAAAAGCAGGTCTACTACCTCTGCATGGAGTTCCTGATGGGCCGCAGCCTGCGCACCAGCCTGTTCAACCTTGGTCTGAACGAGGTTGCCGAGAGCGTGCTGGCTGACGCCGACATCAAGATCGACACCATCTACGACCAGGAGCCGGACGCAGGCCTGGGCAACGGCGGTCTGGGCCGCCTGGCCGCCTGCTATCTGGACGGCATGGCTACCGACTGCATCCCCGGCACCGGCTACTCCATCCTGTACGAGTACGGCATCTTCAAGCAGAAGATCGTGGACGGCTGGCAGCAGGAGACTGCTGACAACTGGCTGCCCGGCGGTCAGGTCTGGATCAAGAGCCATCCCGACCAGGCCCAGGAGATCCGCTTTGACGGCCAGGCCATCGAGACCTGGGAGGGCGGCTTCCATCACGTCAAGTACGAGAACTACAATTCCGTCATCGCCGTGCCCAACGATATGTACGTAGCCGGTTACGGTTCCAACGGCGTTTCCAAGCTGCGTCTGTGGCAGGCAAAGGCCCCCAGCTTTGATATGAGCAGCTTCAACGCCGGCAACTACAACACGGCCATCAGCCGGTCTGCCTCTGCCGAGCTGATCTCCAAGATCCTCTACCCCAACGACAACCACACCGAGGGTAAGATCCTGCGTCTGCGCCAGCAGTATTTCTTCTCTGCTGCGTCCATCGCGGATATCCTGCAGAACCACCTGAACCAGTACGGCACGCTGGACAACCTGGCCGACAAGGTCAGCATCCAGCTGAACGATACCCACCCCACCGTTGCCATCCCCGAGATGATGCGCATTCTGCTGGACGAGTGCAGCTATGAGTGGGACGCCGCCTTTGACATCTGCCGCAAGGTGTTCGCCTACACGAACCACACCGTCATGAGCGAGGCTCTCGAGAAGTGGAACGCCGATATCTTCCGCAACACCCTGCCCCGTATCTGGCAGATCGTCTGCGAGATGGACCGCCGCTGCCGCGCCGACCTGGCAAAGGCCTTCCCCGGCGACCAGGGCAAGATCGACTATATGGCCATCATCGGCGACAACCAGGTCCGCACCGCCAACATCTGCGCCTACACCTGCCACGCCATCAACGGCGTTTCCAAGCTGCACAGCGAGATCATCAAGGACAGCGTGTTCCATGATTACTTCCTGTACAAGCCGCAGGCGTTCAAGAACGTCACCAACGGCATTGCTTACCGCCGCTGGCTGCTCTGCTCCAACCCCGGCCTGACCAAGCTGCTGGAGGAGACCATCGGCGACGGCTTCAAGACCGATGCCTCCGAGCTGAAGAAGCTGGAGAAATTTGTGGACGACAAGACCGTGCAGGCTGCCGCCGCCAAGGTCAAGCGCGAGAACAAGGTCATCTTCGCGAACTACCTGCAGAAGGCTACCGGCCAGGTCATCGACCCCGATTCCATCTTCGACTGCCAGGTCAAGCGTATGCACGAGTACAAGCGCCAGCACCTGAACGCGCTGAACATCGCGGCCGAGTACCTGTACCTGAAGAACAACCCCAACGCCGAGTTCACCCCCAAAACCTACATCTTCGGCGCGAAGGCTGCCCCCGGTTACTACATGGCTAAGCAGATGATTCGCATGATCTGCAAGCTGGGCAAGATGATCGACGAAGATCCCGCTGTCCGCGGCAAGCTGCGCATCGTCTACCTCGAGGATTACTGCGTCAGCCTGTCCGAGCGCCTGATGCCCGCCTCCGAAGTGTCCGAGCAGATTTCCCTGGCCGGCACCGAGGCTTCCGGCACCGGCAACATGAAGTTCATGCTGAACGGCGCGATCACGCTGGGCACGCTGGACGGCGCGAACGTCGAAATCGCCGATGCCGCCGGCCACGAGAACGAGATCATCTTCGGTATGCTGACCCCCGAGGTCAACGCGCTGAAGGGCATGGGCTACCACCCGAACGCCTTTATCAACGGCGACAACACCGCGATGGCTGTGTTGGACTTCCTGGAGAAGGGCTGGAACGGCGAGAACTTCAGCGAGGTCACGAGCAACCTGCGCAACTCCGACCCGTACATGGTCATGGCGGACTTCAAGGATTACCGCCGTGCCCAGCACGACCTGCAGGAACTGTACCGCGACAAGCAGAAGTGGAACCACATGAGCCTGATGAATATTTCCAACGCGGGCATCTTCAGCGCTGACCGTTCCATCATGGACTATGCGCGTGACATCTGGGGCGCCACTCCTGTCAAATAATTTCGTTACTTGATTTTTGGCCGTGCCCTGTGAAGGGGCACGGCCTTTTGTGTAGGCTTCCCCCTTGGGGGAAGCTGTCGCCGAAGGTGACTGATGAGGGCCAAGTCTGCCCTGCCGCCCTTTTGCCGGGCCATAGCGGCAGGCTCTCCCCTCATCCGGCCCTCCGGGCCACCTTCTCCCCCAGGGGAGAAGGCTTTACGCTAACATAAAGGGGAGACTTTTATGTCCCACACATTCTACAACAGCCTCGACTCCTCCTGCAAATCCCCATTCGGGGCAATTCCCGCCGGGCAGGCTGTGACTTTCAACCTGACAGTGCCCGAGGATCTTGGCTATGTGGACCCGCATCTGGTTCTGACGAAGGATCGTGAAAACCCGGTACACTACCGCATGGAGTTCACCGGTCAGACGCCCCGGGTCAACCACTTCACGCTGACCGTCACACCCACCACATCGGGGCTGTACTTCTACCATTTTGACCTGTACACTGATTTCCGCCGTATCTACCGCACGCCGGGCGGCGAAGGGGTGCTCAGCTGGACCGAGGGGCAGGAATGGCAGCTGACCGTGTATGAGCCGGGCTTCAAAACACCGGACTGGCTGAAAAACGGCACGATGTATCAAATTTTCCCCGACCGTTTCTGTGAGGGAAAGCCCAACAAGGAGATGCCCTTTGCCGACCGCATCTACCGTGCCGACAAGACCGGCGAGCCGTATTTCTGGCCCACCGAGCAGGACGAGGGCTACCTGAATATGGACTACTACGGCGGTGACTTTGCGGGCATCCAGCAAAAGCTGCCGTATCTGCGTGACTTAGGCGTCACCTGCATCTACTTGAACCCGATTTTTGAGGCCCATGCCAACCACCGCTACAACACGGCTGACTACCTGAAAGCTGACCCGCTGCTGGGCACGAACGAGGAGTTCAGCGCCCTCTGCCTGGCTGCTGCCCGGGAGGGCATCCGCATTATTTTGGACGGCGTGTTCAGCCACACGGGGTCGGACTCCCGCTACTTCAACCGCGAGGGCCGCTACGGCCCGGGCGGCGCGTACCGCGACCGCAACTCACCTTACCGCAGCTGGTACGACTTTGACTCGGGCTATCCCTGCGGCTACCGCAGCTGGTGGGGCTTTGAGACACTGCCCGAGGTGCAGGAGGATTCGCCCTCCTATGTAGATTTTATCTGCGGCAAGGGCGGCGTCATCGACACTTGGCTGAACCTGGGCGCGTCGGGCTTCCGGCTGGATGTGGCCGACGAACTGCCCGATGATTTCATTGAAAAAATCCGCACTGCCGTCAAATCCCACGGAGACGACAAGCTGCTTCTGGGCGAAGTGTGGGAGGACGCGACCACGAAGGAAGCCTTCGGGCAGCGCCGTACCTACCTGCGCGGGCGCGGGCTGGACGCCGTGATGAACTATCCCTTCCGCAATGCGGCGCTGGACTACCTGCACGGCGGCGACGTGGCCGCTGTGGCCGATGCCCTGATGCAAATTTGCGAGAACTATCCTGCCCCGGCGCTGGACTGTGCCATGAATTTCCTGTCCACCCACGACACCGAGCGCGCCATCACCGCCATTGCGGGCGAGCCCTGCAACGGCCGCGACCGCTGCTGGCAGAGCAAGCGCTGCATCCCCGCCGACAAAATGGACGATGCTGTGCGCAAACTGCTGTTGGGGTATGCGATGATCTTCACGCTGCCCGGCGTACCCTGCGTCTACTACGGCGACGAGATCGCCATGCAGGGCTACCGTGACCCCTTCAACCGCGCATTCTTTGACTGGAACTCCACCGAGCAGCGGCTGCGCGGCCCCATCAAGACGCTGGCCGCCCTGCGCCGCAGCTGCGACGCCTTCGACGGCGGGCGGCTGGAGATCGTCCGCGCCGAGGGGGATGTGCTGCACTACCGCCGCGTCGGCAAAACCCAGACGGCAGAGATCATCCTGAACCGCGGACCGCACCTCCTCGCCGAGGAGGCCTTCGGCAAGAACACCGAGGTCAACCCCGGCGGCTTCACGGTGCTGGTCGAGGACAATGAGCCCGAGCATGTGGGGTATTTTTCGGTATATTGAGCAGATTTCCCTTGCATTTTTCGCGCCCCTATGCTATAATCCACTCAAGGTAAAAGGGAGTAAGGGACGCGCCGCCGCGCGTTGTATCGCTTCGTCACCACGGACTTTGGCCCCGGGGCATACTGAAACACTGAGACTTTTGCCGCAGACTTTTTCTGCGGCAGGGGTCTCTTTTTTGCTCCCTGCCGCCCAAGATTCGGGAGGGTCCTGTATGCAATTTCTCCAAACCTTTGCCGGGCTGTTCGCAAACCTCGGCAACCTCACCTGGCAGATGGTGGTCATGTGGGTCATCGGTGGCCTGCTGATCTACCTTGCCATCGCCAAAAAGATGGAGCCGAGCCTGCTGCTGCCCATGGGCTTCGGTGCCATCCTCGTCAACTTGCCGCTGTCCGGTGCCATCACACAGGGCGAAACCGTTGGCCCTATCAACGCGCTTTTTGACGCCGGTATGTCCAACGAGCTGTTCCCGCTGCTGCTTTTCATCGGCATCGGCGCGATGATCGACTTTGGCCCGCTGCTGGAAAAGCCGTGGCTCATGCTGTTCGGTGCGGCGGCGCAGTTCGGCATTTTTGTCACACTTGTGCTGGCGGGGCTGTTCTTTGACCTGCCCGACGCGGCCTCCATCGCCGTCATCGGTGCGGCAGACGGTCCGACGGCTATCTTCGTGGCGAACACACTGGGCAGCAAATACCTGGGTGCCATCATGGTCGCGGCGTACAGCTACATGGCGCTTGTGCCCATCGTGCAGCCGCCAGTCATCCGCCTGTGCACAACGAAAAAAGAGCGGCTGATCCGGATGCCATATCAAAAGGGCAATGTCAGCAAAACCACCAAAATTTTGTTCCCGATTGTGGTCACTATGCTGGCCGGGTTGGTAGCCCCCGCCAGCGTGGCGCTGGTCGGTTTTCTCATGTTCGGCAACCTGCTGCGCGAGTGCGGCGTGCTGAACGCCCTGTCTGAGACCGCGCAGAACGTACTGGCGAACCTTATCACGATTGTGCTGGGCCTGACCGTGGCGGGCCAGATGACCGCCGACAAATTCGTCCGGCCTGACACACTGCTGATCCTGGCGCTGGGTCTGGTCGCGTTTATTTTTGACACCGCCGGCGGCGTTTTCTTTGCCAAGCTGTTGAATTTGTTCCTGCCCGAGGGCAAAAAAATCAACCCGATGATCGGCGCGGCAGGCATTTCCGCGTTCCCGATGAGCGGGCGCGTCGTCAACCAGATGGGCCTGGCTGAGGACAACCAGAATTTCCTGTTGATGTACTCGATCAGCGTCAACGTCTCGGGCCAGATCGCGTCGGTCATTGCCGGCGGGCTGATTTTGACCCTGATGAACGGCTATGTATAAGGAGGGTTTTGCCATGTCAACTGCTCTGCTGCCCGTCACCCTCTCGATGCTCTGCGCCGGTATGGCGGGGATCTTCCTCGTCCTCGGCGTCCTCGTGCTGGGGGTGTATGCACTGAATAAGCTTTTCAGCGGAAAATAAAAAAGCTTCTCCGAATGGAGAAGCCCAATTTGCAGGGGCGAGCATGGCTCGCCCCTGCATTTTATTTTATTACTCCTTCGCTACAAACACCACACCGACCACGCCGGGACCGACATGGGTGCCGATGGTGGGGCCAAGCTGGGCCACACGGCCGCCGGTCAGTTGGAGATTCTGGTGCATGTAATGGTGTACCGGTGCAATAAGCTGCTTGTTATCGCTGTAGAGCAGCGTATAGCCGTAGCGCGGGTCAACACCGCCGAGCGCGTCCAGCTGCTTGAACATGGCGACCAGCGCACCGGGGCGGCCGCGGCCCTTGTCCACCAACTTGATGGCACCGTCCTGCAGGGCCAGCACCGGCTTGATGCCGAGTGCGCCGCCCACCAGCGCCACCGCTGCCGGCAGCCGACCGCCCTTCTGCAGATGCTTGAGGCTGTCCACCACGGCAACGATGCGCACCCGCTTCTTGAACTGTTCCAGCACAGCGGCGATCTCCTCCGCCGTCAGGCCCTCCTCATCACGCAGGCGCACCGCCTCACGGACGAGCAGCGCCTCAGCCTGCGAAGCCGCTTCGGAGTCTACGATATGCGCCTGCAGGCCGACATCGGCGGCGGCCAGATGCGCGCACTGGTAGGTGCCGGACAGCTTCTGGCCGATGGTGATCACAAGAACCTCATCCCCCGCCGCGGCGGCGTCCTCATACACCTGCATAAAGCTGGCCGGACTGGGCTGGCTTGTGCGGGGCAGCTTGCTGTCCTCTGCCAGACGGACGAAAAATTCATCCTTCGTCATCGTGCCGTCATCAAGCTGGGTGGTGCCGTCTGCAAAGGTGACAGACAGCGGCACGACAAAGATGCCGGGGAGGGACAGCTCCGCCGCGGTCAAATCGGCGGCGGAATCAGTAACAATACGGATCATGGCAGTAACTCCTTTATGGGCGTGCGGCAGCGCCGCATGTTGTTGACTGTTCAATAACTTGTTCAGTATACCACAGTTTTTCCGCGCTGTAAAGTGGATAAGGGCATAGAAAAAGCCCCCTTGCGGGGGCGGATTCTGGCAAAAATGACAGCGTGGAAAGCAAACAACCACACTGTAGGGGCCGGGCATGCCCGGCCCTGCCGTGTATAGCAAATGGCCATTTGTGGGAAAGCGGCGGGCGGATATGGAATCCGCCCCTACGGAAGATGTGATTTTGGAAGAAGCTATAAATAAGGGCAGCGGGCGGCGGCGCAAGGTGGCGGGCGGCATATATGCCGCCCCTACTGCTCTATAAACTTTTTAGCAATGCAATACCCGCACACAGCCCGACAGGGATACTCCTCCCCTACTCCTCGATGCCCAATAGCGCTGTGGCCGTATCCGGGTCAAGCTGCTGCACCGACTCCAGCTTGCGGGTGATGGCGCGGCTGCGGGGGCCGATGAGTTCTTCCAGGTCAGAGCCAGTCTGGTTCAGGTGGCGCTGCATCTGCTGCAAGCCGGTGCCAAACTTTTCAAACTCGGTCTTGACCGCACCCAGAATCGTCCAGACCTCGCCGGAGCGCTTCTGGATCGCCAGCGTGCGGAAGCCCATCTGCAGAGCGTTGAGCAGCGCCGCCATGGTGGAGGGGCCTGCAACCGTGATCTGATACTCGCGCTGCAGCAGCTCGGTCACACCGCTGGAGACGACCTCGGCATATAACCCCTCAAACGGCAGGAACAGGATGCCGAAGCTGGTGGTGTAGGGTACCTCGATGTACTTGTCATGGATATCCTTTGCCTCGGCGCGCAGGACGTTATTCAGTGCCTTGCGCATAGCGGCCACGGCGGCCGCATCGCCCCGCTCCTGCGCTGCCTGCAAATGGGCGTAGGTATCGCCGGGGAATTTCGCGTCGATGGGCAGCCAGACCGTGCCGCTCTGGCCCGGCAGTTTGACGGCATACTCCACGCGGTTGGCACTGCCCGGCACGGTCGCCACATTGCAGGCGTACTGGCCGGGGGCCAGAATCTGCTCCAAAATCGCGCCGAGCTGCACTTCGCCCAGGATGCCGCGGGTCTTGACACCGGAGAGCACCTGCTTCAGGCTGCCCACATCGGCGGCCAAATTCTGCATCTCGCCCAGGCCCTTGTAGACCTGTTCCAGCTGGGCGCTGACCGTCTTGAACGAATCGTTGATGCGCTGCTGCAAGGTGTCCTGCAGCTTTTCTTCGACGGTACCGCGAATTTCGTCCAGCTTTTTGTTGTTGTCGGCGCGGATGGTGTTCAAGCCCTGCACCACCGCGCCGCGCACGCTGTCCATCCGCACAGCGTTGGAATCTTCCAAGTTTTTCAACCGCGTTTCCATCATTGTCAGCTGGGCCAGCAGGGCGTCGTTGGCAGCCTTCTGGCGGGCAGCCCCGGCGCGGTCGATAGCCTCCAGCCGTGCGGTATTGGTGGCCGCACTCTGGCGCTGGTTCTCGGCCAGCACGGCGGAGAAATCCCGCAATGTGGCGCTGGTGGTGCGAGCGCTCTCTCCCTGCATGGCGCGCAGCTGCTCGGCCAGTAGGTCCGTCTCGCTTTGCAGCACCGGGGTCATGGCGCGGACAAAGTCGTCCGCCGTGTCAATTTTCTGCTGTGTTTCGTTGTTTTTTTGCAGTACCTTTGCCAGAATGACCGCCAGCAGGATATCCCCCGCCACGGCCAGCGCCAACAGAACATACAGTATCCATTCCATGCTCCGCCCTCACCGTATCAGCAGCAGCGCCGCACCGATGACGGCCAGCACCGCCGAGAAGATCTCCGTCTCCCAGCTTTTGCGCTCGACACAGCGGGCGTTGGGGTTGTACCAGACCTGGATTGCCTTGCCCACGGTCTTGTCATGCTTGAACCAGAAGGAGTCGTTCGTTTCCAGCTCCAACCGCTGGCCGTTGGCGTGCAGTTCCACTAAGTAGCGGTAGCCGCCCGCGCTGCGGTTGGGGCTGGTGGAGGCTGCCTTGCGGCATTCCAGCACGCGGGCAGGCAGCAGCGCCGCCCCGCGCACGGTGCGGTATTTTTCCACAATCGCGGCGGCCGCCAGTGCAAAAAACGCAACGCCAAGGATGCGGTAGATGATAAGCAATGTTGTTGGCATAGTTTTCTCCCTCTGTTTTGGTATTTCTATGATACAACATTTTGGTGTTAAATGCAAGCTATTCTTTTTATATTTTATGACGCTTTCACGCTTTAGCGTATTGACTTGATTGGTCAAATTTGCTAGAATGTAGAGAGATAGATCCCGAAACGAATGCAAATTTTACAAAGAAAGAGGTCGGCGCATCCCCTGCGCCACTACGCTATGCAACAAAATGAACGTAATACCGCCCTGTATGAGGCGATCCTGCGGCTGAACACGCTGGATGAGTGCATCCGCTTTTTTGACGACCTGTGCGCCGTGACCGAGCTGCGCACGATGGAGCAGCGCTACGCTGTGGCCGGCTGCCTGTTGCAGGGCAAGGTGTACAGCGAAATTCGCCGCGAGACCGGCGCATCCAGCGCCACCGTCAGCCGCGTGAACCGCATGCTGAACTACGGCACCGGCAGCGTGGCCGAGAGCGTGCGCGAGGACCTGGCCGCCCAGGGTATTGCCACCGAAAAGTAAGGAGGTTCCCGTATGTCTGTTTCGATCCGTGATTTCGGCAAGTCCACCACCGGCGAGACCGTCAAGCTGGCCGTGCTGAAAAATGACTTTATCGAGGTGCAGCTGCTGAGTTATGCCGCCATTATTCATCGTATCATCGTGCCGGACCGCAAGGGCAATCCGGTGGATGTGGTACTGGGCTACGGCACTGCCGCCGACTACGAGCTGAATACCGACAGCATGGGGGCCGCCGTGGGCCGCTTTGCCAACCGCATTGCGGGGGCGCAGTTCCCCCTGTATGAGGAGATCGTCCATGTGACGGCAAATCAGCACGGAAACTGCCTGCACAGCGGCCTGCACGGGTTCAGCCACTCGATGTTTGATGTGGAGCTGACCCCTGGCGAGACCGACAGCGTGACGATGACCGCCGTCAGCCCCGCGGGCACTGACGGCTTTCCCGGCAACATGGCGTTGACCATCCAGTACAGCCTGGCAAAGAGCGGGCTGGTCATCCGCTATGGGGCCACCACTGATGCGCCCACCGTCTGCAATATGACGAATCACAGTTATTTTAACCTGAACGGCCACGCCAGCGGCAGCGCCCTGGGTCACCGCCTGACCATTGACGCCGACTATTATCTTGAGGCCGACCCATACAGCATCCCCACCGGGCGCAAGCTGCCGGTGGAGGGCACGCCGATGGATTTTACCGAGGAAAAGACCCTGGGTCTGGACATTGGCGCTGACTTTGCCCCGCTGAAGGAATGCAGCGGCTACGACCAGTGCTACATCATCCGGGACAGCGGCCTGCGCCACGCGGCCTGGGCCGTCGGCCCCGAGACCGGCATCCGCATGGAGGTACTGACCACCCTGCCCGGTATGCACTTGTATTCGGCCAACTTCCTGGCACCGGTCACGGATGGCAAGGACGGCGCACACTACGCCGCCCGGGACGCCGTCTGCTTTGAGACGGAGGACTTTCCCGACGCACCGAACCATCCGAACTTCCCGGACACGACGCTGCTGCCGGACCAGCCGTACAGTTCCACGACGATTTATCGGTTTGATTTGGCGGAGATGTAATCTTCCTCGCCTTCCCCTTGGGGCTGCGCCCGCAGGCGCGTGTCGAAGCGCAACCGCCGCAGGTGGCTCTTAGCGCGAAGACTGAAGGTGGCCCCGCGGGGCCGGATGAGGGGCAAGTTTTTGGATATTGCCCGTAAGCGGGAAGCACCATAGACTTTGCCCTCATCAATCCGCTATGCGGACAGCTTTCCCCTCGGGGGAAGCCTTTACCTACAAAAAACCGCCCTGCGCGAAAATCTCGTGCAGGGCGGTATTTTTATGCCTCTTTACTCAACAAAATTCTGTCATTATCCAGCGCATGGCCGACGTTCTCGGCAAAACGATCCAACAGACCGTCCACGGTGGTGTGGGCGCGCTCCTCGCCGCCGATGTCCAGCACGATGTGGCCATGGTCCATCATCAATGTACGGTTGCCCAAGGTCAGCGCGTCGTGCATATTGTGGGTGATCATCAGGCAGGTCAGGTGGTTTTCGGCCACGATCTTTTTCGTCAGTTTCAGCACCTTGTCCGCCGTGGCGGGATCCAGGGCGGCGGTGTGCTCGTCCAGCAGCAGCAGTTTCGGCGTGACCAACGTGGCCATCAGCAGGGTCAATGCCTGGCGCTGGCCGCCGGACAGCAGGCCCACCGGCTGCTTCATCCGGTCCTCCAGGCCAAGGCCCAGCTCGGAGAGTTTTTCCGCAAAGAGGTCGCGGTCCTTCTTCGTGATGCGGGAGAAGGGCGACGTGTGCCCCGATGCCCGCAGGAAGGCCAGCGCAAGATTTTCCTCAATGGTCATATGCGGGGCCGTGCCGCGCAGCGGGTCCTGGAACATCCGGCCGATGGCCTTGGAGCGCTTGTAGTCTGGCAAAAAGGTGATATCTTTGCCCGCCAGCGTGATGGTGCCGGTGTCGGCGATGAACTCGCCCGCAATGGCGTTAAACAGCGTGGATTTGCCCGCGCCGTTGGAGCCGACGATGGTGGCAAAGTCACCGTCGTCGAGGTGAAGGTTCACGCCTTCCAGCGCGATCTTTTCATTGACGGTGCCGGGGTTGAACGTTTTGCCGATGTTTTTCAGTTCAAGCATGGCGGGCACCTTCTTTCTCGGCGTTGGCACGGCGGCGGCGGAAAGCCGCCTTGGACCGGATGGCGGGCGCAGCGATGGCCAGCGCCACGATGACGGCGGAAATCAGTTTCAGACACTCTGACGGGACGTTGGCACGCAGGGCCAGCGCAATGATGAAACGGTAGATAACGCTGCCGATAACGGCGGCCACAGCCTTGACCCACATACCGCTGCGGCCAAACAGCGTCTCGCCGATGATGAGGGACGCCAGGCCGATGACGACCATGCCGGTACCGAGGTTGATATCCGCCGAGCGCTGGTACTGGGCCAGCACCGCGCCGGACAGGGCGGTCATGGCGTTGGAGATGCAGAGGCCTACCGTGATGGTGAACGCCGTGTTGATGGAGGATGCGCGGACCATGTCCGGGTTGTCGCCGGTGGCACGGATGGACAGGCCCATCCGAGTGCCGAGGAACAGGATGAGCAGCACGCAGACCACAACTGTGACAAGGGCCGCCACCAGCAACTTATAGGGTGCATTCTCGCCGAGGATGCTCTGCGCCACGGTGAAGATCGTGGTTGTTTTCAGCATAGGTACGTTGGAAGAAAACCCCATGACCGCCAGGTTGACGGTGTACAGCCCTGTGTTGGTGATGATGCCCGCCAGAATGGACGGCACCGCCAGCCGCGTTTGCAGAAACGCCGTGACGAACCCGGCCGCCGCACCGGCCAGCAGCGCCAGCGGCAGACCCAGGAACGGATGGCCCGCCACCGCGGCGGTAGCCGAAACAGCGCAGCCCAGGGTGAATGCGCCGTCGGTGGTCATATCGGCGATGTTCAGCACGCGGAAGCTGAGGAACAGCGCCAGGGCAACCAGCGCGTAGATAAAGCCCAGCTCCAACGCGCTAAGCACAGTGGCAAGGGTGAACATGGTAGGGAACTTCCTCTCTAAAAGTAATGGTACAGTCTATTATACAACAATGTAGGGGCGGATTCCATATCCGCCCGCGGGACGCTGCGGCTGCGCAGGCATCCCGGGCGCATATAGAATGCGCCCCTACGGTCTCTTCCCGGAGGGTTTATTCCGCCGTGGTGACCTCAACGACCTGACCGGCCAGATCGTTGAAGGCGCTGTAATCGATGCCCAGGGCGTCGGCGGTCTCGGTGTTGACGGTGATGATGCCGCCGTCCATGACGTGGTACTCAGGCACGGTGCCGGTCTCGAGGATATCGAGGGCCATGTCGGCGGTGTAGGCGCCAAGCTCGGTGTAGTTGACGCCGCAGGTGGCGAACGCGCCGGCCGTGACGAAGCTGTCCGCGCCGGTATAGAATGGGATGCCGCCCTTAGTCAGTGTCTCGGAGACTGCGGCGGCAACGGCCATGACGACGTTATCGGTCGGGGTAAAGACGGCGTCGACCTGGCCCACCATGCTGGATGCGGCGGTCATGATCTCATCGTTGGTGTTGCCGGTCTTTTCGACGTAGGCAATGCCCTTGGCATCGAGGTAAGCCTTGGCTTCGGCAATGGGGGTCGTGGAGTTGGCTTCAGAGTTGGAGTAGAGCAGGCCGACGGTCTGGATGTCAGGCTGGACGGCAAACATCATATCCATGATGGACTGGGTGTTCAGCGCGTCGGAAGTGCCGGTGACGTAGTCGATATCGGTCAGATCCGCGGCGGCGGGGTCAGAGATGGCGGCGTAGATGACCGGGGTCTTGGTGCTCTCAGCAGCGGTGGCCATGCACTGGGCAGCCAGCGTTGCAATGGGGATGATGGCGTCGTAGCCGTCAGAGACGACCTGGGTGCCGATCTGGTTCAGCGTCGTGGCGTCGTTCTGGCCGTTGAAGTCCTTGTACTCAATGGTGATGCCCTTCTCGGCGGCCTTGGCGTCCAGCTCGGCCTCGACGGCGGTGCGGATCTCGTCCAGGCTGGCGTGGTCGAGCTGCTGCACCACGGCGATCTTGTAGCTCTTGGCGTCGGTAGTGGCTTCAGCGGCGGTGCTCTCGGTGGAGACGGCGGCGGAGGAGGAAGCGGCGGTGGAGGTGGTATCAGCGGTGGTACCACAGGCGGCCAGGCTGGTCATCATAGCGGCGGCAGACAGAACAGCAACGAACTTTTTCATGGTAAACTCTCCTTTATTTGTAAAACAGGTAATGTTGTAGTTGCAGGGGCGGTCATGGACCGCCTGCGGGCGAATAGGTCTGCGGACTTATTTTACAAATTCAGGCTTGCCATCGCTCTTTCATCAGGTCTATCTTCATGTTTCCCTCTCCCCTCAAAGTTGAAAAACAAAACTGCCCTTGCACAGAATTTCTCCTGTGCAAGGGCAGATAAAACAAATCTGTGGTGCCACCTTGCTTGCCGTGCATAGTATAAAAACACGGCCACTCCGTAGGGAACCAACATTCCCCTGCTCTATAACGGGAGCACCCGGCGCTGGATACTGGGAGCGAGGCCCCTTTCCCCATGCCCTCCGCGAACCATTATGCTTACCCGCTCTGTATCCCCTTCCCAGCGTCGGGGACTCTCTGTGACTGCGCTGTGAGCTTTACTTTCGCTTCATTGGTTTAAAGCATTTATACCACAAGCCGGTGCGTTTGTCAACACCCTTTTGCAAATTTTCTTGCGGTGTTTATTCTGCCTTCGCTGTTTCCGGCGAAGCCATGTTGTTTTTATCGAGTACAAACAGTTTTTGCACCAACTTCCCCACCGGGGCACCGGCGCCCTTTAACAGGCATTGGCGGGTCAGGTAGGGGCTGTCCTCGCCGTCCAGCGCCAGCACCATATCCTTGCCGCGCAGCGCATCGCTGCCCAGATATTCGGTCAGGCTGTCGGCGTCCCAGGCAGTCTCGGCGTCGTCAGGGGTAAAATTCCCAGCGTTGCTCCATGTTCCGTAGATCGTGGCAATGGCGCAGACCTTGTCGTGGTCCTCGCCCTCGTCATACTTCTGCTTGTCCAGCTGGGCCTGCAGTTCAGCGGCCAGGCCGCCCTCGGTCTGCACAGCGCTGGCTTCGTCAGTGAAGATTAGAATTGCATCATTCTTATAGGTTTTCAGCAGCTGTTTAGCGTCGTAGAGCGGCAGTTCGCTGTCGTCAGCCACGTTCAGCGTGCCCTGCATGGCGTAGTACAGGCGGGCTGCGGCGGCGTAACGGTCGCCGAAGAACCGCTCCATCTGGCGCGGGTAGCTGGCCATGGCGGACTTGAACCAATACACGGCGTCGGCGGTCGTGCCGCTGCGCAGAGCTTTTACCGCCTCGGCGATCTCGGTTTCGGGGTCGTTGTAGCTTGCGTTCGCCAGCACAGACAGCGCTTTGCCCACGGTGGCGCTGCGGGCGTCAGCCCCCAGGCCCGCCGCGTGGAACACGCCGGGGTAGCTGCGGTAGATGCCCTCCCACAGGGCGCGGGCACTGTCACGGTCGGCGGCGGGCAGCACAGCCAGGTAGCCGTCCAGGCTCTCTGTATTGCCGGTCTGCAGGTAGTTGTCCAACAGCACGCCGGCAGCCGCGCCATCGGGCACGGCCACGACCCGCACACCGGAAGTGTACAGCCGCTCGATCAGTGCGCCGCGCAGCTCGCTCCCGCGCAGGTTGTCGGTGTCGGCCACGTAGACGCGGTAGTCGTCCTTCCCGAAGTCCGACGCATCCAATGGGTAGGTCATGTCGAAGCGATGCAAGTTTTTGGCATTGTACTCCTCTACCGGGTCGGTCACGTCGGCAGTCTCCCGGGTGGCAATGACCAGCTCGCCCGCAGCCTCGGCGGCGGCGGTCTCCGGCGTGGCGGCAACGACTTCCTCGGCGGTCTTATCGTTGTACAAAAAGTCCTGCAAGGCCTTGATGTTCACGACCCAGTCAGGGTCGTACATCAGGCGGTTGTCCATGCCGGTGCGGATGCCGTAGGTGCCTTGCAAAGGCATCGACATCTGCTGCACATCGCAGCCCAAAAAGCCCGGCAGCTGCACAAGCAGGGCGGCGATCTCGGACTTGGTAAAGTTCGTCTGGATCAGCGGCAGCACGGTGTTCAGCAGGCTATCCAGCTCCACGACGCTGGCGTTTTTCACCTGGTCCAGCACGGCCTGGATGACGGTGCGCTGACGCTCGACGCGCTTCCAGTCGTTGTCGATCTTGCGCAGACGTGCGTATTGCAGCGCCGTGTAGCCGTCAAAGTGGTTGAGGCCCGGGTCAACGTGGTTGACAATAAGCATCGAGTTGGAGGGGACCTCCCAGTTCAGCGCCTTGGCCTCCAGTTCGCTGATGTCGATATCGACGCCGCCGACGGCATTCACGATCTGGACAAAGGAGTTGAAATTGACACGAACATAGTGGTCGACCTGGACGTTGAAGCAGTCCTCGACGGTTTTCATCGTCAGCTTGGGGCCACCGTAGCGGAAGGTGTGGGTGATCCAGTCGTATTGGTCCTCGTAGCCATCCAGCAAAATCGGTACGCCGGTGCCGCGTTCGATGGAGACAAGGCGGATGATATGATCCTTGATGTCCAGCGAAACCAAAATCATGCTGTCGGCGCGGGCATCATCGCTGAACTCGGTCGTATCCTCGGTGCCGTCCAGCTGGTTCAGGTGGGTGAAGGCATCGGCATCGTTGACGGCCTCGGTGCGTTCGTCGGTACCAATGAGCAGGATGTTCAGCACGTTGTCGTCAGAGAAAGGGCTGCCCTCGGGCATCGTCATCTCTTTTTCGGTGTGGGCCAGGCCGGTGCCGTCAAGGTCCTGGTCCTCGCCCGCGTCAATATCGCCCATCTCCTCCACGCTGCCGTCGTTGTAGCGCAGCAGGTCGAGCTTGCCGTTGATGTACAGCCCGGCCACGGCCGCCAGCACCGCCACGACCGCTGCCGCAATTATGGCGATACGCCCGGCCCTCGGCAAGCGGCGCCAGAAGTTGGGCTTTGACTGTTCGGTGGTTTGTTCTTCTTTTTTGGTTTCTACTTCGTTCATGGTTGTTTACTTTCCCCTATGCAAAATACGCCGCCCTGCGGCACGAATATCACAACAATAATACAAAAATGCCGCCCCGGCAAATATGGTCAGGCCCAGCGCACGCCAGGTGAACCAACCGTGCTGGATGCTGTGGGTGCGCAGCACGATGAACCACGCCGGGGTCATCAGTGTGCAGAGCAGCAGCGGCAGTGCCCGGACAAGCTGCTGCTTATCCCGAATGCTTGCCACAAACAGCGCCGCCAGCAGCACCGCCACAAGGACCAGCGGCCAGAACAGGTGCTTTTTCGCCAGTGTTTCGTATACAAAACGTATTATATTACCCCATGTCAATTCCATGCCATGCCAGCTGTCGGCGGCGGTGCGCACGCCCACCTGGTGCAGCGCGTCGGCAATGACGTTCTGCCCGGTCACAAGCCCGGCCAACACCCATTTGGACGCCCAGCACACCAGATACCCAACGCCCCATGAAAGGCTTCCGCCCACCACAATGCCGCACTGGGGCACACCTGCCCGCAGCCGCTGCTGGGGCTGCAGCAGCCAGCAGACCAGCGGCAGGCCGAGCGTTAGGATCGGCGTGACGAGCAGGTCGCAGAAGGCCGTCACAACGCCCAAAACCAGCAAGGCCAGGCAGACGCTGTCACTGCGGCGTGGCTTGGCCAGCACCCAGACGCAGCCAGCATAGGCGGCGGCAAAGCAGGTGAAATACTGCACCTGATGCGGCACCCAAAACACCGTGACCAGCAGCTGGCTGACGACGAACCAGAAGGCCGCCCGCAGCCCGCAGCGGCGGCGCAGCAGCCACACCACCGCCGCAAACAGCGCCGCCAGCACCACATACTGCACGACGCGCACGCCGGTAATAGTCGTGACCAGCAGCAGCGGTCGCAGCCAAATGAGATACCCGTGCCAGTACCGCGCGTAGGAGAAGGGCTCCAGCTCCGGTGCGTCGGTGCGCTGCGCCCCGGCGGCCCAATCCTTTTCTATGTACCATTGCAGGTCGTCGGCCAGCGTCTCAAAGTTATCGACGTTGTAGGCCGTGTTCGTCATCATGGCTCTCAGCGGCGGGGCCTCGTCGGCGGCAGCGGCCTCGGTCAGCATGATGGTGTCGGTATAATTGTCCATCTGGAACAGCTTGAAGCCGAAATATTCAGGGTACAGCCCCTCACCTGCGATGGTCTGCACGGATTCGTAGACGTGGTCCCGCACCCGATCCCCAGGCAGGGCGTAGGCCGCCAGCAACAGCACAAACAGCGCCGCCAGCGTAACGGCAAACGCCGCCAGTGCCCGCAGGGGAAAGGGTGGTTTTTGTTGTTTCGTGTCCGCCATGGGGCACCTCTTTCCGCTAAAAAATCTATTTTATTATAAAACAAAAGTCCCCCGGTTTCAACCGTGGGACTGTGAAAAAACTATGACACCATATCCGTCTGCCGGGATACGGACAGCACAATGCCCATTTCTCCCAGCAGCATCAGCAAGCTGGTACCGCCGGAGGAAAAAAACGGCAGGCTGATACCCGTATTCGGTATCGTGTTCGTTACGACCGCAATGTTCAAAATGGCCTGCAAAATGACCTGCACCACAAAGCCCACCGTCAGCAGCGCACCAAACTTATCCCGCGCCCGCACCGCAATGGACATACCGCGCAGCAACAGCAGCAAAAACAGCGCCACCGCCAGTGCCGCGCCGAAAAAGCCCAACTCCTCGCACAGGATCGAGAAGATGAAATCGTTCTGCGGCTCGGGTACGTACAAATATTTTTGGCGGCTGTTGCCCAGCCCCAGCCCGGCCAGCCCACCGGACGCGATGGCGTACAGGCTTTGGATCGTCTGGTGTCCCTCCCCCAGCGGGTCGGCGAAGGGATCTCGCCAGCTGGCCAGGCGGTCGGTGGCGTAGGGGACCAGCTCCGGCAGGGCCGCCACCGCCGCCGCGATGGCCGCCACGCCCAGGCCCCCTGCCAGGCCGAACCACTGCAGCCTGGTCCCACCCACAAACATAAGCACCGCGCCGATGGACAAAATCAACAGCGTGCCGGACAGGTGCGGCTCCAACAGCATCAGCACCGTGACCGTGCCCAGAATCAGCGCGAAGGGCAGCACGCCGGTGGAGAAGGTTTTCATCCTGTCATGATTCAGCGATATGATGTGTGAAAACACCAGCACCACCGAGAATTTTGCGATCTCGCTGGGCTGCAAGGTACCCAGCCCCGGCAGCACGATCCACCGCTTGCAGCCGTTGTACTCCGGCATAAACAGCACTACCGTGAGCAAAACCAGCGACAGCCCCAGCATCGGCCAGGCCAGCTTGTGCCAAATGTGGTAGTCCACCAGGCTGGCCGCGTACATGGCCGCCACGCCCAGCGCCGCAAACAACAGCTGCGGCCGGATGTAGGTGTAGGCGTCGCCGCGGCGGTACAGCGCCACCGCATACCCGGCCGAAAACAGCATGATCAGCCCATAACTGAGCAGTGCCAGCAATATAATCAGGAACGGCACATCGAACGTGGGCAGCGCCGCCGCCCGGGCCTTGAATTTTTGCACCAACACAGCCATACAAAACGCCCCCTGCGCAGAGTGTACGCAGGGGACGGTGGGTTTATTCCTTATTTATGCAGGTCCAGGCTCAGCATCGTGTAGGCGTTCTCGCCCTGCTGAACACTCTGGGAGCCGGCCTCGTAGCAGGCTTTCAACACTTCCATGTTTGGCTGAGGTGCATCGGGGTCGGCGATCGTACCGGTAGCCTGCGCTTCGGTATAGTTGTCAATGACTTGGGCACAGATGCGCCTGCGGTCCCGCAGCGGGGTCATCAGATTGGCCATCCACTGCTGGTACATACCATGGTAATCACTGCCGTGATCCGCAAACAGGAAGTAATATTCCTGCTCGACTTCCAGGGGCGAGGCCTGGCATTTGTAAAAGTCGGCCAGGGCGCCGCGCTTTTTGTCCGTGGCAAATCCACGGATGTCCGCCAATCCGTTGGGGAAAAGCTCCGGGTGGCGTATCCATTTTGAGTACGGCTCCATCTGGACTTTTAGTGCGTCGAAAATTTCGAGGAAATCCTCTAAGGCGATCTTCATTTCGCCCTTTTCCCACTTTTGGATCGTTCGCTTGTCACGGCCAAGGCGGTCTGCCAATTCACGCTGAGAGACATCTACGCTCTCTCGTGCTGCAACGATCGCTTCGGCCACGCGTAATCGATATTCGGACATAAGTTTCTATCTCCCCCATCATTACCCACTTTTGCCGGAAGAAGTAAAAGCAGCCGTACATTTTACGCCGCCAAAATTTCTGGCATTGGTTGTGTACTTTGCACATGGGGCTGTGATATATTGGTAGAAGCACCACGAGAAAAGCCACATAAACCATATATGTATTTTACAGCAATTTCCATTTATTGTCAACGCGTTTTGTGATGTAACATAATAAAATTGGGTGAGAATCGTGTATATCTATCGTGTCGTTCGTCAACAACTTTCCATACCGGGAACAGGCTGCTATACGACCTTTGGCATTGCCGCGCTGCAGCTTTTGGCCGGGCAGTGGCAAAAAGTGCGCTTTATCGCAGATGTATCGCTCAACCAGCAGCTTGTGGAGACACTGGCCGCCGCTTGCACCACCTGCCAGCTGGATCCCCGCCAGCTGGCGGATGTGGTAGAGGATGCGATTGTATAATTTAGAGGAAAGTGTGCAAATTTTGAAATAGCACTAAAATCGCCCGAATACACCAACGGCGCACCACCCTGATCAGGTGATGCGCCGTTATTTTTCTATATAGAAGATGCAGATTCAGGTCAATCCACCTGTCATCGCACCGCAAGCCCTTCGTGTTGCAGGTATTATCCCGTACTTCACAAAAAATGTAAATCGTTCCAAAGTATGATGCCGCAGAGCAAAAGCCGTGTTTAAAATTCGTCAATTTTTAGCAAATTTTATCGCTTTCATTAGATAATTGTGGACAAAGCGCACAAGCAATGCTACAATATAGCTATTCTGGGTTTTATTGTCCCCCCAAAGTAAGGAGAATCGCCGTGAAGCTGAACAACCGCCGCACTATTCTGGTGGGTCTTGCATTTTTGTCGATCTGCACATTCTGGCAGATGTACGACAGCGTAATGACCCTGATTTTGACCGATACCTTTAAATTGAACGAGACGTTCGCCGGGGCCATCATGGCCGCAGACAACGTGTTGGCGCTGTTTTTGCTGCCGTTCTTTGGGGCGCTGTCCGATAGAACACACACCCGCATCGGGCGGCGTATGCCCTTTATCGTGGGCGGCACGGCGGCGGCGGCCATTTTGATGAACCTCATCCCGCTGCTGGACGACCGCTATGCCGCCAACCCCAGCACCGGAACGTTAGTTCTGTTTATCGTGGTGCTGGGCCTGCTGCTGGTGGCCATGGGCACCTACCGCTCCCCCGCTGTGGCCCTGATGCCCGACGTCACCCCCAAGCCGCTGCGCAGCCGCGCAAACGCCATCATCAACTTGATGGGCGCGGTCGGCGGCATCCTGTACCTGGGGCTGGCCGCCGTGCTGTACCCGGCGTCCAAAACGAAGGGCGTGGAACACGTCAGCTACCGTCCGTTGTTCTTCATCGTCTCGATGATCATGGTCGTGGCTGTTGTCGTTTTGTACCTGACCATCAAGGAGCCGAAGCTTGAGGAAGCAAACCAGAAGCTGGAGGCCGCCCACCCCGAGTGGAACCTTGCCACCGACGACGGCGCAGGTCACGAGGTTTTGCCGACCCCGGTCAAGCGCAGCCTGGCGTTTTTGCTGGTCTCAATCTCGCTGTGGTTTATCGGCTATAACGGCGTTACAACGTGGTTTACCAAGTATGTAGAGGCTGTCATGGGCGAGGGCCTGGGCGGTGCGTCCACCTGCCTGCTGGTCGCCACGGCGGGCGCAATCGTCTCGTACATTCCCATCGGTACGCTGGCCGCCAAAATTGGCCGCAAGCGCACGATCCAGTGCGGTATCGTGCTGCTGGCCACCTGCTTTATTCTGGGTTACCTGCTGACCACGATGTACACCTCGATCCAGCCCATCATGTACGTGGTGTTTGCGCTGGTGGGCCTGGCGTGGGCCGCCATCAACGTGAACTCGCTGCCCATGGTGGTGGAAATGTGCCGCGGCAGCGACATCGGCAAGTTCACCGGATATTACTACACCTTCTCGATGGCCGCGCAGGTCGTCACGCCCATCGTGGCCGGCTCCCTGATGCGAGCCATCGACTACCGCGTACTGTTCCCCTACGCCGCCCTGTTTGTAGCCCTGAGCTTTGTGACCATGTGCTTCGTCAGGCACGGCGACACCAAAGCCGAGGCAAAGAAGGGGCTGGATGCGTTTGAGGATATGGATACGTAAACGACCTTTTCATTATTAACCTTTTAGGGGCCGTTGCACTAACAGCCCCTATTTTGTATGAAAATGCGTAAGACCATTGGCACGCTCCCTATCCGATCCTGGCGTTGCTTCCCCAAAGCGGTACTGCAGAGGACGCTATTCTCTTGTTAGAAGGTTTTTGGCCTTCTATACTATAAGAGATGTAAATTTCGGATAAAAGCACACCTCGAAGGCGTTAAATTTACAAAAAGTTCACAGTTGAAGCTTAGCAAGTACACATGCGATTTCCTTGTCTTTTTCCGACATTCTCTTCCCCAATGCAGATAAACAAAAGGTTATATAAGTCGCCCCTGCCAGGGAATTTAAGATGGCAGGGGCGATTAGATGTGCTACCGGCATGGTCACCACCTATTACCCATGCCGGGCGCACATACAGCAACAGCCTTCCCTTTGCTATATGTCAAGCAACAGGAAGGCTGTTATATTATTTTGATCTACGAGATTTCACTAGTAATTGAATCACTTTTTCTTTACCATAACGCAAACGGACGTAGAAGTCCAAGAAAAGGAGCGTTAGCGGATGTCAGCCCATATCGGCGGCAAGAGCCTGGTCGATGAGCTTTTGCAGCGTCTCCGCCTGCTTCTTTTCCGTGATAGCGCCTACGATGGGCTCGCCCACGATATTGCCGTTCCTGTCAACCACATAGGTGGTGGGATAGGCAAAGATGTTGCCAGTGAACTTTCCCGCTTCTCCGTCGGAATCGAAATACACGTTCTGATAGGTGGCGCCCTTCTTGGCCAGTACGTCCTTCGCCTCGGAGATCGCTGCCTCGTCGCCGTCCAGCGTAAAGGTGTTGACGCCGATGAGGGCGCCGCCCTTCTCCGCAAGCTTCTTGTTCAGCGCGTCCAGATCGGCAAGCTCGCCCACGCAGGGATTGCAGGTGGTGAACCAGAAATTCACTACGGTGACGGCGTTGCCGGAGAACAGCTCGTCACTCTTCACCGGGTTCCCATCCAGATCCTTGCCCTCAAAGGCAGGGAATTTCTGCACACTGCCGTCATCAGGCGGCGCGGTCATGTCGCTGCCCGCAGGCACGCTCATGGCGTCATCTACAGATTGCTGTACCGCATCGGGGTACTTTTCCTCAATCATGGTCAGCTTGTTTTCGATGTCGCGAATCGTCTCCGCTTTTTCCTGAAGCAGTTTCAGCTCATCTGCCGTAAACTGATCCTTGGCGGATTCAATTGTACTGAGCAGGAAATCACCGTAGTTTTTGCCGTCCTCCTGCATGGTCATGCCCTTGTCGGCTGCCATGAATACCTTTTCCCAAAGTTCGCTGTTCTCCGAGAGAATGTCATTTTCCTGCGCCATCAGATCGTTGTACATGGCAGCCGCTTCCTCGGCATTCTTCGGTTCGCTGCTCGTTCCGTCCGTTTTGTCTGCGCCTTTTGCTCCGCAGGCAGCCAAAGACAGCGCAATCAGGACGATAAGCAGCAGCGCCAGCAATCGGCCGGCAGGTTTCGTTCGATTCATCTTCATCTTTTTATTTCTCCTTGTTATCATTGTTTTTCTGCGGCATTGCAGCCGCCTTGGTTTTATCTTTACCGTCTCCAAAGCCGTAGCGGAAGCTGACGGCGCTGGTAGGACAGGCGCGGACGCACATCCCGCAACGGATGCACTCGGCATGGTTGGGCGTCTTTGTCACGTCCACATCCATTTTGCAGGCCTTGGCGCATTTCCCGCAGGAGACGCATTTGCTCCTGTCTACCTTCATCTGGAACAGGGATACCCTGTTGAACAGCGCGTAAAACGCACCCAGCGGGCACAGCCACTTGCAGAAGGGGCGATAGAATACCACGCTCAGCACGATCACCGCCAGCAAGATACCGAATTTCCATGTAAACAGGCTGCCCAGCGCCGCCCGGATGCCGGAATTGGCAAGGGACAGCGGGATGGCCCCCTCCAGCACGCCCTGTGGGCAGAGGTATTTACAGAAGAACGGGTCACCCATGCCTACATCATTCACAAGGAACGCCGGCAGCAGGAAGACCATCACCACCAGTATAGCGTATTTCAGGTATGTCAGCGGCTTCAGCCTCTTTGTGGAAAGCTTCTTCGTGGGGATTTTGTGCAGCAGTTCCTGAAACCAGCCGAAGGGACACAGAAAACCGCAGATAAAGCGTCCCAGCAGGACTCCCAGCAAAATAAGGAAACCTGTGATATAATAGGAAAAGTTGAACTTGGAAGACCCCACCACCGCCTGAAACGCACCGATGGGACAGGCACCGGAGGCCGCTGGGCAGGAGTAGCAGTTCAGCCCCGGCACGCAGACGTTTTTCCCCACGCCCTGATACAGCCCGCCTTTGAGGAAGTTCGGCAGGTGCAGGTTGGTCAATAAGGCTGCCCCCGCCTGTATCCAGCCCCGGAAGCGGGACAGAAGTTGTGACGCGCCCGAAAATTTCTTACCCAATGCCCACACACTCCAGACATAATTTGATCGCTTTGCTCAGCACCGTCGCCGTCTCGCCGCGCCATACGCCGAAACACAGCATGGCAATGCCCACAACCAGCAGCACGGCCTGCGCCGCCGCCTTTTTTACATGGCTCAATTCCATCACCCTTTCACTTTTTCTGCCACTATCATAGCACAAGAGAGTTAAAGTCACTGTTAAGAACGAAAATTTAACGCAAACCTTATCTGGTTTTGCTATAATTATAATACCATGAAAATGAATAAAAAAGGAGGGCTCTCATGCACCTTTTAGTAATTGAAGACGAACGCGCCCTGTGTGAAACCATTGTCCGCAGCCTGCGGCGCCAAGCGTACAGCGTGGACTGCTGCTACGACGGGGAAAAGGCGTTGGAGCTTCTGGGCGTGGAGCGCTACGATCTGGTGCTGCTGGATCTGAACCTGCCGGGGAAGGACGGCATGACAGTGCTGCGCACCCTGCGGCAGACCGACTGGGAGACAAAGGTACTGATCCTCTCTGCCCGGGGTGAGGTGGAGGACAAGGTGGAGGGGTTAGATGCCGGAGCCAATGACTATCTGGCAAAGCCCTTTCATCTTGCCGAGCTGGAGGCTCGCATTCGCAGCCTGACCCTGCGGCAGTTCACCCAGCAGGATGTGCTGCTGACCTGCGGCGGCCTGACCTTTGACACACGCTCCCGTACCGCCGCCGTCAACGGGCAGACGCTGACGCTCACCCGCAAGGAGACAGGGATACTCGAATACCTGATGGTGCATCAGGGGCGACCCGTGAGTCAGGAGGAACTGATGGATCACGTTTGGGACAACAGCGTGGACAGCTTCAGCAATTCCATTCGCGTCCACATCTCCGCCCTGCGCAAAAAGCTCCGCGCCGCGCTGGGCTATGACCCCATCCGCAACCGCATCGGCGAGGGCTATCTGATGGGAGGCGAGGAAGCATGAAGCGTCTTTCCTTGCAGTGGCGCATCACCCTGATGACCGTCCTGCTCATCGGCGTCACCTGCGTGATCATGAATCTGCTGCTCTGCTCCTCCGGTGTGTACTATATGGACACCATTGCGGACAGCCTACAGGGCGGCGGCACGGTAATCCTGAATGAGGGCGGCGCGGTGAGCTTTGACCCGCAGCACATAGCGCCCGACGAGGAGCTGACCATCGTCGTCGATGGGGCGCAGGGGCGCTTCCGCACTACCAACTGGTACATCACGGCTGCGGTAATGCTGCTCAGCGGTGTGCTGACCTATTTTGTCAGCGGACGCGCGCTCAAGCCCCTGCGCAGTTTTGCCTCGCAGGTGGAGCAGGTGCAGCTGAACAATCTTGCCGATATGAGGATCGATGAAGACGTTATTCCGGAATTCCGGCAGCTGAGCCGCTCGTTCAACCAGATGCTGGAGCGGCTGAACAATGCCTTTGCCGCCCAGCGGCAGTTCACCGGCAATGCCGCCCACGAGCTGCGCACGCCGCTGACGCTGATGCAGGCGCAGCTGGATCTGTTTTCCTCAGAGCACCCCGACGTGCCGCCGGAGATTGCGGAGTTTCTCGCCCTCCTGCGGGAGCAGACGGAACGTCTGACCCGGCTGACCAAGACGCTGCTGGAGATGAGCAATCTGCGGCAAGTGGCACGGAACGAGCGGATTCAGCTTGCTCCCATGATTGAGGAGATCTTTACGGATCTTGCGCCACTGGTGGAAAAGCGCGGCATCACGCTGGAGGCGGATGGCGACGGCGTTATGACCGGCAGCGATGCGCTGATCTACCGGCTGATCTTTAATCTGACAGAGAACGCCGTTAAGTACAACCGCCCCGGCGGCTCGGTGCGGGTCTGTGTCACACAGGAAACGGAAAAACTCCTGATTCGCGTCTCCGACACCGGCTGCGGCATTCCGGAGAAGTATCAGCAAAGCATCTTCCAGCCCTTTTTCCGTGTGGATAAGTCCCGCAGCCGCGAGTACGGCGGTGCGGGACTGGGGCTCTCGTTGGTGTGGGAAATCACCGATCTCCACGGCGGCTCCGTTTGGGTGGAGGAAAGTTCGGACAAGGGCACGACCATCGCGGTGGAGCTGCCAACGCAACAATCAACGAAGCCCTAAAACCCTTTTATTCGTTTTTCGCCGCTTCGCTTGCCTCCCTGCGGCGTTCCTCTCTGTATGGGGCGGTCAGCCGGAAAGAGAAGCGTCCCTTTTCAATCTCAAATTCCTTGCAGCCCGTGTCCGGGTCTACGTCCGTCAGCTTGCAGACGGCAGGGTGTTTGCGGCTGTATGCGGGCAGCCTGTTTTTGCGCTGCTGGATGGCAGCTATGCACAGGCAGCAGCTTCGGCGCTTGTGGCGCTGCTGTTATGCCCATTTGCAGCACCGATGCTGCTATCACTGGCGGAAAGTGCCTTGATTGTCGCTGCATCAGCGTTATTTGCTTGGCTGTTCTGAAAACAGAATATGACGATGAACCGCTGTCGGCTGCGCAGCGGTTTTTCTTTTTCAGATAGCATTCAAGAAGTCATAAAGTCGGGATAGTAATGGAAGAGGTAATGCGTTTAAAATAGTGACCGACAATATTTTGAGCGCTACTTGTGGTTTTATGGAGAATCTGCTATAATATTTATGTATATTTGTGAGGAATGGGATTGATATTCTTTTCTTACTAAAATTACGGAAGGAGGGCTTGACAATGATGCTCAAAGGCGCGAAAATGGCTCGGCTCGGCTCGGCTCGGCTCGGCTCGGCTCGGCTCGGCTCGGCTCGGCTCGGCAGTAGTATAGCGCCGTTTTTTCAGCGTGTCAAGTCTTATTTCACACAATTTATAACGAATCGATTGCCGGAGACAGGGCGCATTGTGCCTTGGCTTCGGCTTTTTGCGTTTGCCGGAAGGATGGTGGTTTGATATTGAAGTCCTAACCACGACCGGCAAATCAATCTTTTCCGGTTAAACCTTCTGTCTTCTCCGGCGTGTCCGCTGTCGGAGGAAGTAAATAGCGGACAATTAAAAAGTGGAGGAACTCTGAACTCTTATGAAGAAAAAACTATTTGCAATCCTACTCAGCATTGTAATGGTAGCTGGACTCCTGCCTGCCACAGTACTGGCAGCGGAACCCACAGTCTACGACATCTGGGTAGACGGCGTACAGGTCACGTCTGAGAATAAGGATAATCTTTTCAGTGGAACAGTAAGTTATGACCCGACCACTCACACCTTGTCCTTGAACAATGCCACCCTTGACGACGACACCATGTCAGACTACGGTATTAAAACGACTATCCCCAGTACGTTGAAGATACGGTTGACCGGGACAAATAGCATTACCCGAACCGATCCCGGCGGAGGAGTGGGAATATACCTCAATTACAGCAATTCTGTCGAGATTACCGGCGATGGAACACTGGTGATCAACGTTATCGGGAAAAACTACGATGGAATTAGCACAGGGGCTGACGTCAAGATTTCCGATAAAGCAAGGGTCATAATAAACTCTGAAGGCGGATTGGGCATAGCCGGAAGAATGGTCGAAATTGACGGGGCAACAGTGGATTCCACCGGCTTGTATGCCGGAATCGATGCCCATTGGCTGAAGATTATAAACGGCGCTGATGTTACGCTTAAGGCAACCCAGGACGGACGTAACGGAGCATATATCTGGAAAGATCAAGAAGGGAACGGCGGCGATATTGAACTTGCTGCATCTAAAGTTAAAGCAACAAGCTATTATCCCGGTCTGTATGCTGCAGGTGATCTGACGGTTAACGGCGGCGAGGTAAACTGTACCTCTACTGCGGACGGTGCAATATGGGCAAAAGGCAATATTTTGATCAAAGGAGGCGCCAAAGTAACCACTGACGGTAAAAAACCGATGGGCGGTAACGGTACTTTTACCGTAGAAGAAGCAGAGATTGATGCAAAGAATACGAATGAGAATAATATCCCTGCAATTTTCGATGAATGTGTGCCTGTGATTGCCGATGGCTATCATCTGAACTATGCAAAAGCTGTAGACTCGGAAGGAACAGTAATCGACCTGCTTTCCAGCGGTACTCAGTACTTTGCACTTTATAAAAATGTTCATTTTATCACAAAGGCTGTCTATCCGGTTTCTTTCGTTGTAACGCCAGTCGGTCTGACCAATGTTGTTGTTAAAGTGAATGGTCAGGAGGTTACCGGCTCTGTCAGTTTGGAAGCAGGAACTTACCCTGTTGAAGTAACAGCCGATGACTGCAAAGCATACACCGGCAATATAACGATCACCGCCGATGCGGCAACGCATACGCAGACGGTTGCAATGACTTATTTACCTGCCGACTACACTAAGGTCGACGAAGCCATTGCCAAGGCAAATGCACTGAACAAGGACAACTACAAGGACCTCACCGCCGTGGAAGCTGCCGTCAATGCTGTTGTCCGTGACAAGAACATCACTGAACAGAGCGAAGTTGATGCAATGGCTAAGGATATTGAAGATGCCATTGTTGCCCTGCAATACAAGGACGCCGACTACACCAAGGTCGATGCAGCCCTCGCCAAGGCAAATGCTTTGAAGAAGGATGATTACAAAGACTTCTCCGCAGTAGAATCTGCTGTCAATGCCGTTGCCCGTGGCAAGAACATTACCGAGCAGGGCGAAGTAGATGCCATGGCAAAGGCTATCGAAGATGCGATTGCTGCCCTGCAATACAAGGACGCCGACAAGACCACCCCGGCACCTGCTGCAACGGCTACCCCGGCACCTGCTGCAACAGTCACTCCGGCTCCTGCTGCAACAGCCACACCTCAGTACACTATTCCGCAGACCGGCGACACCAGCAACCCTGCTTTGCTGGTTGTCCTTATGCTTGTCAGCGGTAGTGCAGCCATTGGTACAGCCGTTGTTGCCAGCAAGAAAAAGCACAACAGATAACTGAACAGCCCCCTCGCTCCATCTTCCGGGCAAAGCAAAAGCGCCGCAGCGATGTGGCGCTTTTCTATTGCCACAAATCAGCAAATAGAGGGCTTCCCCACCACCGTAAAGCCATATCAAATAAAAACGTCCAAAATCGCCCCGAAAGCGAACAGTTCGGGAGATGTTGGGCGTTTTTCTATGCTCTACTTGCGGACAATTTGAGAGAGCATAAGTCCATCTCTTTACGCCCGTTCGCCACTTATCTTGCGCCCATCCAGACAATATGTTATAATGTATAATATTTCATGGAATTGTTGGGGGGCTTACTATGTTTGCTTTACAAGTGGTCTGGTTCTACTTACTTATGCTTGCCGTTCCGCTAGCCATTGGCGGGTTGTTTTTTCCTGAGCGGAGCGTAATTTCTCCTGTGTCATATCTGGCAGGACTTGCCACTGCTTGGGGTACATATGAGATCATCGGTTTACCCTGTGCTCTGTTGTTTAAAACATCACTTACCACCCTTACCGTGTTGTGGAGTGCAGTAATGATCCTGTTGACTGTTGCTGGCGTATTGGTGCGGTATACCCACGGTCGAATGGCACTATTACCTGCAAAGGGCTTGCAACTATCCCGGACAGCTCGGATCCTATTGGCGCTGGTTATTGTAATGGTTGTGTTGCAGACAGCCCGCACCGTGACTGGATATTTTCTTGCCTTCGATGACTCAGATTATTTAGCTCAATCTACAACCGCCCTTTATACCAACACCATCAACCAGTATGAACCGCAGACTGGCCGCCAAGTTGATATTTTGGATCAAATCGAGCCACATCATAAAATCGCACTCTGGGGCATCATATGGGCCACAATGACTCAACTCACAGGCATCCACCCCTCCATTCTCTGCCGGACGCTCCTACCTGTTATTGTTATTCCTGCCGCCTATATCATTATGTACCTGATTTTGAAGGACATGTTTGGTGGCGAAGAAGAAAAGCCCCTGGCTGGTCTACTATTTCTTCAGATTGCTTATGAACTGGGTAGCTGTGGAGGCGGCGTCCGACAATGGTGGCTGCTTATGTACAGCTGGTACGGTAAAACTGTGACCGCCGTGCTCATTTGCCCGTTTATTCTGTACCTGTTCCTTATTTTCGAAAACGAAACCAACAAAAAGCATCAGCTGCAGCTCTGGGTTCTGCTAGCCCTGACGGCCTGGGCCGGCTGTATGGTAGCAGCTTCGTCCTTCCTTATGGTGCCCTTCCTCTTAGGCGTACTTGGCCTGTGTCATTTTGTCCGAAAGCGGAATTTGCTTTTCTGCATCAAGTTAGGCATCTGCACCATTCCCTGCCTGGCTCTTTACTACATCACTCGCTAACTGGTGGAGGCAGGAAAAATGAATCGTTTACATGAATTGTTTTTAATTGCACTTGATGTATTTAATCTTGCTACGTCTCGTGGGTTTTATTTTCTTCCCTTTTTGTTTGCTATCGCTTATCTCATTTTATCAGATGATGAAAAGCACAAACGAACCATCACATTTCTTTTGGCTCCGACTGCATTGGGAATGCTTATCCTGCTTTCCCCATTCGTAGGCAGCTACGCCGAGGGACGCGATTATATACAGATATGCCGCTTTTACTGGACATTACCGTTCGACCTAATCGTTGCATACTGCATTGCAGACAGTCTGTGGAAGGCCAAACGTCCAGCAGCCAAGGCTGCGCTTATAGCGGTATTCGCTTTGGGCGTAATGTCCTCCACTCGTCAGTATAACACCATCTACCCTAAAGTAGATATCGGCTGGCCTTGGGAAGTAGCTGCGAACCTGTATAAGGTACCCGCATCTGTTGAGAAAACCTGTGATATCATTCTAGCACAGCAGAACGGTGAAACCTGCCGTGCTGCTTTTCCTCACGATCTGGCGATGTATGTCCGTCAGTATGATGCAACAATCATGATGCCCTATGGGTCTTATGGCGAATGGAGTAATTCACAATCCTCTTGTTTTGGGCCTATAAACACTGATCAGATTAACTTGGATGAGGTGGAGGAGGTTGCCCTAGAGGACGGGCTTGACTATTTTGTACTGGACCAGAGCAAAATAGTCAGTGGTTCTTTGGAGAACTACACAGAGATTGACTCTGTTCAGGATGGAGAAACATCCTACGGCGTTTACAAAAGAATCTTCACTGTAGCATAACCTCTGCATAAATTCGAAAGCCCCCATGGCGGGAAGATAGTAAGCGATCAATTGCTTGCTTACCTTTAGTACGTGAAAATGTGACTATTCCCCCAACACGATGGGGCTAAAACTCCGTGCACATGGGGGCTTTCGGAGCGATTTATGCACAATTTCCTGCGTATTTACTATGCTCGCGTTAATGAGTGCCTGAACGCCGCTGAAAGCGCAACTCAGGTCGAAGAAGGCTAATCTGTAATGCTCATTTTGTCATTTGGCTGCCTCCGATTTTTGAGGGAGTCCTGTTTGCTGTACGCATTTTTACTCGGCTATCTGCCGAGTATTTTTTTGGACTTTTTCTGCAAGACCTATTGACTTTTATTTGCAGGACTCAGAATCTATTATCGCACTTAATGGACTTGATTTCTAGCCGGGGAATTATTGATCGCTTACGTTTAAAAATACATTCCTATAAAAAAGATTGCCCACAACAAACAGGTGTTATCCCTGTTCATTGTGGGCTTTTGCTATTACTTCAGTTTTGCGAGAATTTCATCTGCACTCATGCCTTCGGCAAGCAGTTTTTTCAGAACAGATTCTGCTTCAGCCTTTTTCGCTTCTTCTGCAGCCTTTGCATCTGCTTTTGCCTTCTTTGCTTCCAGCGTTGCCACTTCTTTTTCGGCCTTCTTCAGAGCAGTCTTCTTCTCTTTCAGGTCAGCCTTTAAAGTGTCAATGTTGTCGGTGATGGATGCGATTCCCGCTGTGAGTGCTTCCTTCGCTGACTGCTTTTCTGCAATTTGTGATACGAAATCAGTAGTTACAGTTTTGGGCTTATTCTTGCTGCCTTTGGCTCTGGGCATAGTAGAAACCTCCAGAAAATTATAGTAATTTTAGTATAGTACTTTGACAATGCGGTTTCAAGATTTAGCCTTGGCAGATGCTATTCCTGTTTATACTTGCTGTATCGATAAAACCACGCATCTTTTCTAATCCAGCAGCTTCATTGTATAGATATACCTCCGGCATCTTTCTTGACAAGAACAATGCACTGCCTTCTGTTACCGAATAAGCCCCACAACGGTGGAATAAAATCACATCATTTCTTGAAACAATCGGAATTTCAACCTCACGAACCAAAACATCTGCAACCGTGCACAAGCTGCCGCAAATACAATATGGTTTTCTTTCTGCCGATGTATTCAGCACTTCCATTTCTGGTATCTGCATTGCCATCGTCTGACCGTGATATTTTAAATGATGAATTCCACCGTCACAAATAATGTAATTGGTGTCACTATTATTTTTAATATCCATCACTCTGGATGCGTAGGTTCCGCACGGAGCAGCAAGATAACGTCCCATCTCAATTCCTAACGGATACTTTTCAGCAAAAGCAAGGATGGTACTTTTGCTCTCACCTAATGTTGCTTTCTCAGTTTCATCATAGGGCGGATTGAAATAATCCACTGGAAATCCCGGACCCATTTCAACTAATTTAGGCACAAACCCAGTTTCTTCCTTGAACCGCGTAAGTGCAGCATCCAGTTTCTCAAAATCCTTATCGATCTGACGCTTTTTCTTCTGAGTCCCAGAATAATAATGGATTCCATAAATATCCAGATTCGGATATTTTTCCTGATTTGCAAGAATGTTCAAGATATCTGCTTCAGACATTCCAAACTGGTTACCGCTAGTAAGACGCAGAATAACCCTCTGTTGCTTATCTGCTTTTTTCGCTGCTTCCTGTTCAAGCTCAATATGGAGAATGCTTTCGGCCGTTGCAATATCAACTCCGTATTCAATCGCTTCTGTGACATCTTCGATTTCTTTATTGACACCAGAATAAATAATTTTGCTACCTTGAATTCCGTAAGCCTTACAGATTTTCAGTTCTCCGGGACTGCATACCTCAACATGTTTAAGGGTCTGCGGAAGACGGCTCAAAAGGAACGGATTTGCTTTAATCGAAAAGGTCAAAGGAATTCCCGGCAGTTCCCGGTTCACAAAGTCAATCCGCTTTTCAAACACATCGGTATCAAAATAATAGGCTGGTGTGGATATGTTTCCGGAGTTTTTCAAATATTCTCGAAGCTCCATATTATGCCCCCAGTTTCTGAAGCATTTCGACCATATCATCCACAGAATTAAAGTTTTCAGCCACAAGATCTTTCGGCTTAATCTTCACATCAAATTCATCCTCAAGTTCAGCCACCAGAGACATAATATCAAAGGACTCCAAAATGCCATCTCCAATCAGCTTCTTCTCATTTTCAAAATCAACATCCGGGCGAAGATCCATCAGAATATCCATTACTTTCTCTTTCATTTTTACATTTCCTCCTTAAGTGTAGTCATATCTATCTTCCCACTTGCCAGTTTCGGCAAGGCAGAAACCTGTTTAACTTTTCGCGGCACCATGAACCCAGGCAGTACTTTGCGAAGTTCCAAAATCACCTGTCTCATCGCTATTTCACCTGAATAGAAAAGATACAGCACTTCTTTTTCCTTATTGTAAAGAGAAACACATTCATCTACTCCGGCAATCTGGTTCGCTGCATATTCGATTTCATCCAGTTCCACACGATGTCCCATGTGTTTCACCTGACGATCCATTCTGCCATGAAACTCCAGAAGTCCATCTTCACGGATACGTCCATAATCACCTGTGCGGTACATCCGTTCTGGATACCCCTTATAATTAGGATTGATGATAAAGCTCTTTTCTGTACGCTCTGGATCATTGTAGTAACCAAGTGCAAGAATCGGCCCACTCACACAGATTTCCCCAATCTCGCCGTTCGGTGTTTCAGTCAGATCCTCGTTCAAAAGAAAAACTCGATAATTATTATACGGTCTGCCAATAGGAAGCTGCTCGTCCTGACTTACCAGATGATCCACTTCGTAATAGGTACAAGATGCCGTTGCCTCAGTCGGCCCGTACTGATTTACAAACTTCGCATCTGGCAAATTTTGCTGCCATACAGACAAGCAGGACGCTGGCATCACTGAGCCGGAGAAGCAAATCTTTTTTAATGTATTCAATTTCACTTCCTCGAATGCTCCAAGAGAAAGTGCAACGGTAAATGCGGATACACTCCATCCAACGGATGTAACCTTATGCTCATTCATATAACCGAACAGATAATTCGGTTCCATGAAGTACTCTTTTGGAATAATTACAGAAGAGCAACTTTTATACAGTGGAACATAAATATCCCGGATTGCAGCTATATAATCAAGTGGCGACTGATTTCCCAGGCGGTCGTTCTCATCAATTCCCATGACCGATACATAGCTCTCAATATAGCAGATAAGGGACTGATGAGAGGTAATCACACCCTTTGGCTTTCCCGTTGAGCCAGAAGTGAAAATAACATACAAAGGGTCTGTCATAACCATGTCTTTGCGAATCTTCTGCAGTTTGTCTCCATCTGCGTTTTCCTGCATCGCCTCTTCCAATGCAAACACAGGAACATCTTGCGCTAGTTCCTCTGCCAGAGCAAGATTGTCCGAATCTGCAAGAATAGCTGACGGCTTCAGTGTTTCCACAATAATATCTATACGATGTCTCGGCAACTTACCATCAATCGGCGCATAAGCATGGCCGCTATAAACAATGCCCAGATACGCTGTAATCGTTTCAACCTTTCTTCCACTTATTACTGCGATTGGTGCCGTTCCTTCAACATCAGCAAGGACTGTTCCGACCTTTTGACTTGCACACAATACATCATGAAATGTAATTTCTTTGGAATCTTCAATATACACTACTTTGTCAGGATGTGCAGATTCGCTTACTTCAAGCCATTCAAGTACATTTTTCATTACGCTATCCCTTCTTTCTTTTAGTTCAAATGGCTCAGAACATCATCATAGTTATCATAGAAAAATGCTTTTTTGTTTTTCGAGATAAGAATTTGTCCCAAAACCGCACTTTGTCTATCTGCCAGTTCACCCATCATATGACCATCGAGATCAACATAATCATCATCCGTCCTTGAAAGATATTCGTCTTTCAAATAGTTAAGGTCATAAAATGGTACGCCATATTCACCACACAGTTCTGCAAAGTATTCATGAACATCGTCCATATTCTCATTTTGCAATCTATATGGCGGCAACGCCGACTGTACACATACAAGCTCAATATCATTATCTTTGCAATATTTAACTATTTTCTTGAAAGCATCTATATTTTCCTGTTTTATATTATCTGTAGAAAAGTCGAATTTTGGCCACTCAACGCCTGATTTTTTCAGCCCGTAGCGAAAACCTCTGCCTAAATACTTATATCGGTCCGTGGTGCCGAGTACGACCGAGTTATATGTATTCTGCATAAAAGATTCTTCCCCTGTAATATATTCCTTGCTAAATTTGCATTCAATATTCTTCGGTATCTTTTTAATATTATCCTTGCAGAAATTATAGTCAGCAATGGCGTCGTTGTAATTATCTTTAGCCAAGATATCTTTTACATAAGTGAACCATCTGTTTCCGGTCAATCTAAACAACAAATTCGTATCTGTACCAAAGGTTCCTTTATGATCGTCATCCCAATAAGATGGGTCAAGATCCATAATCACCCGTTTGTAGTGTTTGTCTATATTGCTTTCTTCCAGAATATAACTCAAATTAACAACTGGCATTCCACGCCTCGACAGGTTAAAAAACTCGTTTCCCATCGCATCGGACAATATAAATGGATCATACCCCGTTTCTCCATGTGACTCACCAATGATAATCGTATCGTACTCTGTATTTTGGGCTTCCTTCATCAAAATCTTTAGAGCTGACGGTTGCGCCAACATCAAGCTCATCATGACAAAGACCAGTACATTTACTATGACGAAACCAGCTATTTTCTTAAAAGTTCGCATACATGAAACCTCCTGCCGAAGCAACTCTTCCAAAGCAAGCTATCATTTGGATAACAATTGTCCAGAATGCAACCTGCACCCAGTAGTTTTTCGTTTCAATCATCTGCCGAACCTCAAGATTTTTTTCATGGAGGATATCAACAAACAAAAGCGCAAGACAGCCTACAAAAAGCACCACCACATCTGTGATTGAGAACGTAATAACAGACAAATCTGTTTTTCCAAACGCAAACAAATGGACAAATAATTCACCAGCTGCACCTGCAGTAAAAGTACAATCGAATATCCACCCAATTGTGACAATGAGCAAAGTACGAATCAGACTAATCACTTTCCAATAACCAGCCTGACTGTCGATATGCAACTTGTTTTTCCACACCGCATACTCGTCCACCAAGATTGCACTGACTGCTAGAATAACACCATTATACACGCCCCACGCCAGATAGTTTGTACCCAAGCCATGCCAGATGCCAACCAATGCAAACACCAAAAGATCTGCGATTGCCATAGCAACACGGGTAGCTGTTTTTCTGGATGTGATTTTTTTCAACTTCTTCTTCAGGGCACTCATCCAGCCAGCCATTGAAACCGGATAAAAAATATAGTCTTTCATCCATATTCCAAGAGAAATATGCCATCTTCTCCAGAACTCGCCAAGCGACAAAGAAAAATACGGCTGTCTGAAGTTTTCCTTCAATCCAATTCCAAAGCATTCTGAAACGCCCCGGATCACATCAATGCCACCGCTAAAATCGCAATATAACTGGATTCCGTAAAACACAAGGCCAATCCATGCAGTCAAACCATAGGGCGTTACCTCTTCATGAAATATCGCATTTACGTACACACCGATACGATCCGCAATCAGCATCTTTTTGAAGAAGCCCCACAGCATTAATTGGACACCGTACTTGATATTTTTCCAGTCCAGTTTATGTTCCTTAAAAAGTTCTGGAGCAAGTTCGCTGTATTTGCTGATTGGTCCCTGTACGAGCTGTGGAAAATAGCAGGTAAACAGTAACACTTTCCAGTAGTCTTCCTCTGCGTCCATCCTGCCCCAATAAACATCCAGAAGGTACGAAACAACCTGAAGTGTATAATAGGACATACCAATCGGGAGCAGATATTTTTTAATCAACCCTTGGATCGTCATTTCGTTACCGAAAATCACAAGATTTCCCTGCGTAAAAATAGACAAACCAGATAAGTATTTCAAAAAGATTAAGATAAACAGACATGCTCCCATGGCTGCTATTAAAACCTTCTTTTTCCTGTCGTCATCTACTTCTTCAATTTTCTTTGCCGCGAGATATACAATCACGCTCGTTAACACCACGAAAAATAGGCCAATCGTGCTTGCAGCATATACAAATGCAAAACTAAGCACAATTAGCCATTTCCATCGGTATTTTTGAGGAATACTATAAAATAGTGTTACCCCACCCCCTAAAAATAAGAGAAATCCAAGAGATGTGATGTCCATTTTCTTTTTTTCCTCCTTGCCCAAGATATGTTTACATCAAATAATAAATTTGCTCATCATACATTGAAAATGTATCGGTATACTACATACTTTACTTTGTTTTTTATGCCCGGAATCTCTTTCAGCAGGCTTTTATCCCCGCTGATTCGATCCAAAACAGCTTCTTCTTTCCAGTCCCGGAACTGAAATCTTCTTTCTCCATTCAAAAATTCCGTCAGGCATTTTCCCAGACCTTGCTTTGTTTCCATAAATGCCTGCTGCTCTCCACTGTCCGTTTGGATTTTTGCGTTGGAAAATCTGCGGTTAAACTCTCTGTCGCAGTGAATCTGGTAATAATTCGTCTTTTCCAAATGCGGGTCACTTTTCTCTGTCCAGCAAACTTCCGGACGTTTTCCTGTGTGCTGTTCCAGCACATCAAGATAGCACTCCAGCACATCCTCCCATTTGATGCATTCTTCTGTCGTAATATGGTACGCCTCTCCGAGAGCACAATCCTTACCTACTAAGTCTGCAATACGAAGTGCAACATCATAGCCGTATGTCAATGTGGTATACTTTGATGCAATGTTTCGGCTGAAAACTATTTTTTTGCCATCCAGCGCACGCTGCAGCCATATTTCCTTTTCAAAAATTCCTAATTGCAGGCGGTTATTGTAATAGGTAACATAGGGGCGAATAATTGTAAAATTATTAAACCCGCTCTCCGTCAGCACGTTTTCTTCTCTTGCTTTTGCCAAGGCATACTCATTTGTTGCTAGATACTGCTCATCCTTTGTAATATCCAATAGACGTGGTGTATTTTCCGTAATCCTCGCTTCCGGCGAATTTGCATATACCCTCGCCGAACTCAAGAACACATACTGCCGGGATTTTTCCATATACAGCTTGCTAAATGTCCGGAACTCCTCCGGGGTATAGATCATGAAATCTATCACAGCATCATACGGCTTAACCAGCAGGCCCTTGACGAAGTTTAAGTCGTGTGCATCGCCCCGAACAAACTGAATATTTTTATTCTGCGATTTCTTATTTTGTCTTGTAGTAACGACAACATGATTATTTCGGTCTGCCAGAATCTGAACAACCGGTGCTCCCATTGCACCTGTTCCGCCCAAAACAAGTATTTCCATTTTGCTTTCTCCATTGCAAAGCAAAAAGCATATACATATTCAGGCAGACCCGTTCCTCATGCTTTAGTGGTGCATGGTAATTGTTCCGCTTCCTCCGGTCATATAAACCGTATCGCCCACAATCATATTCCCGGCACCACTTACCATGAACAATGCCAGCGAGGCCAATTCTTCCGGCATAGCATAGCGGTGGCTGGGCGTGTACGGTTCATAAATGCTATCGCCTTCCTTCTTTGCCAACATCGGTGTGGCTGTCGGCCCCGGAGCAATGGCATTAACAACAATTCCATGCGGAATCATCATGTCTGCCAGCCCCTGCGTCAATCCATTCACCGCCCACTTGGACATCTGATACGGTGTCCAAGCCGGACGCAGTGCAGAGGACGATGTAACATTTAGAATATGACCCTGTATATGCTTTTCTACCATTTGTTTGCCCACTGCTTGGCTCATGAAGAAGGTTCCCTTAGCATTGGTATCCATAATCGAATCGTATTCTTTTTCATCCGTATTCCAGAAGTCGTGCTTCGTCACAACACCTGCCGAATTTACAAGAATATCAATCTTATTATCCTCAAACAACGCTGTCGCTTCTTCTACCTTTTGGGGCAAGGCACTTACATCTCTTACATCAATTAAAAGACTTCTCGCTGTCCCCCCCCCCAGTTTGGATAAGGCATTTTCCAAACGCTGTTGGTTCGTACCCGCAATAATTACTTTTGCGCCGCTATTTTGAAATGCCTTTGCGATTGCCAGTCCGATTCCACTGCTGCCGCCGGTAATGAGTGCAACTTTTCCATCCAACAGTTTTTCCTTGTCGGTAGGCACAATAATCGGCTGAACTTTTTCTTCTTTGGCCATCATCAGAATCGCGTGAAGCATTCCCTTTATCTTACTTTTCAAACTCATTCTAAATTCTCCTGTTTATGCCTTTTTCTTTTTGATTTCCAGAAGCATCTTTATCAGTTCCATCAGTTTCTTTCTCATACAGAACAACACAACTGCAAGTGCTGCAATCACTGCATAGCGAATCATATTATTTCTATAGGTTGCCATGATTCCAAAGCCAGCTACCAAACATCCGACAGAAATTCCCAGAATGATTTTCGCATTATAGGGGCGCAGGTCATTCAAGTATTCCTTGCAGATTTTCCGCATGAAATAGTAGTGCAGCAGTGCAAATAACATATAGCTGAATAAGGTCGTGTATCCTGCCGCAATGTAGCCGAATTTCTGAATACAGATATAATTCAGACCGATATTCAGCAATGCACCGCCTACCGTTGCTCCCGCAATATATTGCGTCTTCTCATAATAAAATTCAAATGTAGCGAAGAATGTATACAGGAACATGAAGAACACGCTCAATGCAACACTCGGAACCGTCCAAATTGCTTCCTGATACGATGCCGGCGCAAAAATTGCAATGGCTTCGGGTGCAAACATAATCAGCAAAATATTAAGCCCTGCAATCAAGAAAAAGCACGGATACGCAACTTGCGCAATGTCTGTCGCTTTATTTTCTTTCAACTTGCGATAGATCCACGGTTCAATCGTTTGCAGCAAGGCATTGTTAAACATCGTCATAATCAGTGAGATAGAATAGGCAAGGTTATAAATTCCCACTTCTGATGTTCCGACCATGTTTCCAATCATAATGCGGTCTGAACTGCTCAGGATATTCATCGAGAGGTAGTGCGGCAGCAAGGGGATATTGAAGCGCAATGCATACGTCCAGTATCTCTTCGAGTAGAACGTCTTTCCCTTCGCCATCATATCCACGAACATCCACGCATACAAAGCAAACTGAACAACTGCGATGCCGAAAATTCGTGCCAGAACCTTATTGCTGCTATGCAGCATAAAAATGATACTGACAGTCGGCTGTAAAATAGATGCTGCAAGGGTAAATATAACCAACTTCCGATATTTGAAATCGACACGCTGATTCATAGACCAGAAAGAGAAAGCACTGCTCACCCAGATCATGAGCATCATTGCAAGCATTTCCGGTGTTGTCAGTGAAAACATCTTATTCCAGAAGTCTGCCGCCACCAAGTATATAACCGTCCACACTGCAACCAGCGTTAAAACAAGCCCCTGCAAAGACGATGAGAAGCGATTGCGATCTTCCTCAAACTTCACAAGCCCTTGTGAATAAACGCCCGAAAACAAATTCAAGCACACAATCGGCGTGATGATCTGCATCCATGAATTGAACACACTGAACTCGCCATATTCGGCTGTCGTCAGGATACGTGTAAAAATTGGTGTTGTTATCGTTGCAATTCCCTTTTGCATAAAAGAGCAAATCAGAAACCACAAGGACGCTTTCATCTGCACCGGCAAATTCTTGTACTGTTGTAAATATTTCCTCATCCTAATGAAAAACCTCTGGTGTCACTTTCCCATAATTTTTTTCAGTGTTGCGACACCCTTCTCGCCAAGGACATTTTTTACTGCATTCTTTGCCGCTGTTTTGGTAGAGACCTCGATATGATAAAGCGTATAGAGTGCATCGCTTTCATTTTTCGAGTCCGTAAACACCTCAAACAATACTGGGTGGTCTTTCCGCTCTGTATTCAGGAAGTTATCAATACGATCCAGATACTCTTCCTTCGTTTCGGCGCACATATACTCAAAGCCGAGATCCTCTGCATAATGCCGCATCAGATCATGCGACTTTTTACCATAGTGACCGTATGCCGCCATGTACGCATCTGCAGACTCACCAAACCGTGCAGCCGGATGATTATAATTGCGGAACTCCGTACCTCGACCATTGTTTACGACCATCAAACGGATGTTGTTGCCTACGTGACGGTTTCCCAGTGCATTCATATCATAGAAGAATGCAAGGTCACCAATTACACCGATAAACAATTTGTCCGGCGATGCCAGCGACGAGCCAAGTAGTGTAGACACCATACCATCAATGCCAAAACCACCTGTGTTGGAGTGAATTTCAATCTTCTTTTCATGATCAATTTCAAACAGGCTCCAAGAACGCAGAGAGTTCAAAATTCCAAGGTGGAGTTCGCAGCCTGCCGGCAGACGCTTCACAGTATTCTGTGCCAGCCAAGGATTGGAGAACGGAAGTTCCGGAACCTTTTGCTCCAGCTCTTTGCATACCTGCTGAAATTCTGTGCAATAGCGTGTATCCGAAGTAGCATCTGCTTTAACTGCGCAGTAATGTTCAAAGAACTCCGCTTCCTGCATTTCAAACACATTCGTAAGCTTCTTAAAGGTATCACGAACTTCCCCATCCGGGTGTACTCGCCATACCTCTTTCATCTTGACGCCAATCGCACCGCCAAACCCCAGCACCGTACCAAGATGAATCATTACATCCGGCTCCAAAAGCGGAGATTCAATACCTTCCTGATTCACGAACAGGCTCGGATATACACCGTACTTTCCACGATAATTGCTGATGTGTTCGCAAATCACCGCCGCATTATACTTCTCACAGAAGGCATCGACTGCGTTTGTCAGTCGCTCCGACCACCGCACATAGGTGCCGACATCAATCAGAATTTTCTTTCCGTCCAGCGAAGGCATTTCATCATTTACAAAATATCTGCGAATACCCTTTACCTGCGGCAGTTCCCGAACAGAAAAATCCGGGCTGTAGGTCGTGACAAGGTTGATATGCACCGGGCCGCCACCATGACGACGCAGCTCCAGCAGTGCGTCATTGATGGCCACCTGTGCCGCCCATTCGTCCTCCGGCGTATGTACAACGTCAACCTGGACACTTTTCTTGGCAATGTCATTCATCGGATTGGTTCGATCCAGAACCTGCGGCATCATCTGCCCTACACGGCCTGGATGCTGCGTCGAGGTCACGGCCAGAACAGGAAGGTTGCTATAAAATGCTTCGGTAAGTCCCGGAACATAATTTCGGGATGCCGTTGCACCTGTGCAGGAAAGACCGACGGGTTCTCCACTTTCTCTTGCCAGACCACAAGCCATATATGCTGCCGAACGCTCATCCACGGATGAGTACAGTTCAAAGTAAGGGTCTGCCTGAAGCGTCCCCACCAGACAGACATTTGTAGTGCCCGGGCTCACAACGAACTTTTTGATCTTGTGGAATTTCAAAAGCGCAACCAAAAGCTGCGTGTGTTTTTCAGCGGTATAATATTTTTCCATAGTCTTTTCTCCTTACGTAAGCGGAAAATATGCATCCAACTTTCCTGCCACAGTCATTTCCAATTTATCAAGTTTACATAGTCTAAAAAGATATTCTCTGATTTTATCTAACAACAGCGTAATTACTACTATACCAGCAATCATTACGATAACCCGCGTCACGCAAATGAGTGTGTTTTGCGTAGCGAGCACCTTCATTTGATTTGTAATAGCAGGCTGAATTACCTTATCCCAAAGCAGCGCATGTGCGTGGATGATGTAAACGCCAAACACCCCATCTGCCATCCACTTGAGTACATTGGCCAACTTATCAGGAGACTCCTTCATTCCATTGACAAAGAGTTCAACAAACAAAATCGCCATAATAACGATGAGTGGCGAATAATATGCACCTGTCCATGCGCTGCCCAATTTGCCATGAAAAAATTGCACACAAAACAATTGCCATCCCAGAATAAAAGCACTTAATCCGATAAAGCCTGCCAAGCATTTGCTGCGGTTTACCTTCACATCAAATTTTCGCAGATAGGCACCGATGAAATAGCAGATTGTCAGCCACAGCGGACTGCTTCCGGTATTGGCTCGAAAGAAGTCCGTTCTTCCAAATGTCGGAATCAGAGAAAGCAGTACGAAGCATACCAGCAAAAACTTCTGAAATAGCCGTTTATCCATTGACTCAATAAAGTAGTTTAAGTACGGAATCATGAAGTAAACAAATACATAGCTTGTAATGTACCAGTACCTACCCTTTAACGCCGGGAAAAGCGAGACCATATAATCTTTCCAGCCTGCCAGCAGTCTGCCCGGATATATGCAAAAGGCAGCAGTAATAAATATGCTCCAAAAAGCAACCACAACAAGTAAATCCAGAATACGATTCCAATGCAGCGTTTTCTTGTTACAATTCAGATAGCCAGTCAGTATTCCAAATACATCGACAGAAGTGAAGCTTATGATCCAAATGTACCTAACAATCGCATTTTACAATGTTCCGTCTGGTATTACCTCTGTCCCCCCCCCCAAGTCCGATTACATGAAGTGCTACAATTCCCAACATGCTGAGAATGCGCAGCATATCAATTCCGCTATTTCGTTTTGTCATCATATCCTCACCGTCTCACTCATAAAGCGCTTTCTGAAAATAGTCCAGCCCACAGTTTTTCATTCGCAGTAGATTGCTTTCAATATTCTTCAATTCGCTCTCACGCCATTCATACCGCGCGTCTAATTTATCCGTGTAACGTTCCGGGATTTCCAATTCCTGCACCAGGTTCAATATTCTTGAGTTCATCGAGGTTTTATCCTGCGCTTTGAAACGTGGCAGTGCATAGAACGGCGTTTTCAGAATACTGGAAAATGCTGCTGCATGAAAGGAATCCGTCAGAACAAGCTCTGCGTTTGCAATGCTCTGTAAGAACTCTTCTACCCCCATTGGAGATGCTATCAGTTCTAAATGTTTCTTATCCCATCCGGACTGTGCGTAATCCAAATAGGACGCAAATCGAATTTTCAACTTTCGATCTTCCGCATACTGAATTGCTTTTTGACGATTTTCTTCGTTTTCTCCAAGGAAGTAAGCAAAAATGTAAGGGACTTTCTTTTCGTTCACTTTAGGGATCAACGTTTTCCATTCTTCTTCCGTAAGAAGAAAAACCGGGTCCGGAACTGCCTGTACATTCAATTTCGGAAACTTTCGGTTCAGCATATCTGCCGAATTTTTTTCCCGCACAGAAATCGCACTGAACTTATCTAAGTACGGTTCCATAAAAGCGTACTCTTCTTCCGTCAGTTCATCTCTTGCAATGCTGGCCGCATAAGAGATTCTCTTTTTATCATCCGGGAGAAAATCGAAAAACAAAGTAGGCTGCCAGCCAATCGGATTCCATATCTGATCGCTTCCGCAGACAAAGCAATCAAACTGATTACTCAGTTCAGAAATTGTCTGTGCAGTTACAACCTCCGTGTGCGGAATGTTTTCTGCAAATGCCTCAAATTTCTTCTGCCGTACCGTGTACTGGTCAAACCATTTTCCATACTTTGCCCCGTGGTACAGATAGGCCATCGGCTTTTTTATGCTCGCTTTGATTGGATTCCAGCCATCATAGCCAGATTCCAATTTATAGCTGATTTGCTCTGCCTGATATCCTAAATCCGTAATTGCCTTTTGCAACGCATACGCTTGCAGAAGACCTCCATAATTGTAGTTATGGTAATAGAGGGTTAAGATTGCTATTTTTTTATTCATATGGCCTACACATTTATCTCTATTTATTCAATATACTTTACAAGCCTACCAATGAAAATTTCTTTGGTTTTCAACAGTCTAGTTCAGTAGCTTACGCGACACATCAGTCATTAATTGCATATTCATCTAAGCCTTAGCCAAACAATTCAGATAAGCATTTTCAACAACATATTGTTATTCAAAATCGGTTCCAATATTGTTGGATATAAATACATTCCGATCGCAATGTAGAATATCCCAGCAACAAATATCAAAATACCGCCAAATACTTTAGCTGTACTAATCGATATACGATTTTTCATAAAAGACTGTGGCTTGAAAGCGTTTGTAATCAGCATATAATTCATAACCGTCATACTCTCTTGCAAGCGGTATACTTCCCCTGTGTATTTAAATATCAAACCATATATACATAAAATTATTATATTCGATTTAAGTAAAAACTTCACCTGTTTTTCATTTTCAAATTTTGATTTTCTGTGACAAATGAATACACACAATGTTATAAGCATAGCTGCTGTAAACGAGACATTTAGCAATGCACCGCCATACTTTCTCCAAGAAGATGCTTGATATGCCGCAGAAAAATATGCAGCCATTCGTGCACCCGCTCCAAAATGACTGATCAGAGCTATGATTGCTGTTGGTGATACACACAAAAAAGCAGCGTTTATAATCAACATGATTATAATATTCTTTCTAAGGCTGAATTTCTTCGCAACTAACAAGACCAGCCATATCAAACTAGCTGAGTGAATTAACGCCGCAATCAAAATACAGAGTATATATTTTAAATCATTGGTCGTTAACCTTAATTTTCTAATTCTAATTTCAGAATTATCTTCCATTAGGTATCTGATTGAGAAAATGAATACTGCTGTTGCCAAAGCGTTCCGCATCTGAGAAACATTTAATGGAAACGGGTACACCATGTACAAGCAAAGGACTAAATTAGGATATCGTGATAGCTTCCAAATTGTTAATGATATTAATAATAGCTGAATAAAAGTTGTAAAAGCCTTGAAAGCGTAAAATCCAAAATTCAATTTGTTGCATAATAAAATTATAGCCGTATATAATATTTCACTTTCGCCTTTCCATAATTCGGGAGACATATATCGGCTCATATAGACTCCCTTTTCATCTGCTATTCCAGTGGTGAACGCCATAATAATCCACAGCCACAGAAATAGGACTATATATAAGGACCTATTTCGTTTAAAGCAAACCCCTAGCAAAATAAATATAAATGATATCAATGCTACAGCCATTTTCTCTCCCAATGTGCTCTACTAATTGTTTTGTATTATACTTTCAAATTTATTAACAGATGCTTCCCAGCTCAATTTTGGCAGTTCGCATTTCATGCGATTCTTAATTTCTTGCATGAGTTTTGGATTTTTCAACAAATCCTCAATGTTAGCAACCATGCCACCAATATCCCTTGGTTCGGAAATCATCATGTTTTCCTTATGTCTTCCAAGGTCTGGTACAAAACCAACATTTGTTCCAACAACTACGCATCCACATGCCATTGCCTCTAGTGGAGTCAATCCCCATCCCTCTTCTACGCTCGAAAAAATGAAGATATCTGACATCGAGTATAGCTCAAGAAGTTTGTCTTTTGATGGGTTTTGGTAATACTCCACATACTCTGGTAAATTTTCAGGCCCACACATTCCAAACATGCGCAATTTACAGTTGGGATGATTCATTACTACTTTCTCATACGCCTCAATCCCATATTTAACTCCCTTCTTCGGAAGAGTGTGGTTAAGCATAAGAAAATTAATCTTGTCATTCTGTTTTTTAACTTCAACAGGATGAAATAAGTTCAAATCTATCCCATTATATACTATCGGAAATGGTCCAATCCCTAGATCCATTTTCAAACAACTGTTGATCCAACTTGATATGACAATCTTATTTAGTGGCAACTTATACGACTGCTTTACTAGTTCTGCATTATCCCATGTTTCATAGCCCTGAATAAAGTAATACTTCTTTCCTTTGCTCTCTGATAAATTTGCAACTTTAAAAGCCGTTGGCCATGCAGTTGCAATGGTTATATCTGCATCTCTCACAGTCTTATCCGAAAGAAACCATACATATCTGTCAACGTCATGTTGATAATCGTCCTTTTTTACGACAGCCTTTACAGAGCAGTATATTTGATGTATCAGATTTTTTAATTTGGATTGATACCTATGCATATTACTAGCACATAACTCCTTATATACACAGACATCATGACCACGCAATGTCAATAACTCAACATATTTATATACAACATCAATCCCGCCAGAGGCGCCAATTGAAGGGAGGACAAAATTAATTATCATTTTTTCACCTTAACATTAAATGCGTCTTTCCAACCCCTGCACACGGCAGATATCTTATTTCTTTTTGACCGCTCATAAAAAACAATGGTCAAAATCAAATTTATATTCCGAAGATTTCCTCGAATAAAATGTAACCACATATGATGTTTCAATGGATAATAAACATTATTTCGTGCAATATAGTACTTACGGAATGCAGAATGTCCCGTAACGTCAAAGCTCCAGATAAAAAATCTCTTTCTCTGACTTTTACCAAGTTCATGAAGCAATTGAACATCACGAACCTGTATCACTCCGTATCCACACTTTCTCATCCGATAGCAGTATTCAAAATCGACAGAATCTATGAACATACTTTCATCATACTTTCCGATTTCTTTCCATGCAGATACTTTTGAAAATGCACCAGAGGTAATACAAGTATTCACATGTATATATTCCGATTTTGGATTATGCCCAACAACTCCAACATTTCGATCCACAATAACCGGTGCTACAACGCCCAGATTTTGTTCAATTGTGAGATAAGGTTTCATCCTTGCTACAAAGTTCTCTTCGCAAACCGAATCCTGATCCAAACTTAGCATCCAATCATAGCCTTTATCATTTCCCCATTGCATTAGCCGATTCAACGCTGCAGCAATTCCAAGATTTTTCTCGGATTTTATAAATACCACATTGGCAAGGCCTAAAATCAGGTTCTGAATATTATCAACATTGTTAGAGCCATTATCAAAAATCACAACAGTAGTCACTTGATTTTGAATGGACGAAATGTTCTCTTTCAATCTTTTTATCTCTGGATTATATGTAACAACCCCTGCATACACCTTTGACATGTTTTTCTTCCTACACTTTTATATTTCTGCCGACCATTCTCCCGGTTTGGACCTTTTCCCATCACAAACACCCTGTATGGTAGCCTTAAGCACACTTTTTTTGTCCTGTGCCCTTAAGATACTCGGAATCATAAATGAGACAATAAAGCCCAGATATCCTTTGCAGTTGTAATTCTCGTATCCTATAGATCCATACTTATTCAATTTTTTATTCACATAAATAATATTTCTATTTGTATAGTAAACTCTTAAAGGACTTACTGATTTTTTATATGAAAATTTCGCAAAATTCTGATTATGCAAAATTTTGCTCACGTCAACCCAGAATTTTTGTTTCCACTCACTTTTGGGAGTTATTTTTCCAAACTCCTGATCCAAAATCCACTTGTTGAGTTTCAAAATTTTGTATCCACTTAGCGTAATTCTCTTGCAAAAGTCGTTATCAACAAGATCTATAAACATCCATTCGTCAAACTTTCCACATTTTTCCCAAGCTTCTATTGATGTACACGATGCAGATGTAATACAGAAATTCACATACTCTTCCGCTTCATTATCTTCTGCCTGTAGATATGTCCTTCGCCTGTCGATAACCTGTGGGCAAACAATACCAATATTTTCGTGTGTTCTTATACTCTCTTCAAAACCATGAACCATCCCATCTGGAATCAATGAGTCCTGGTCCATAGTTATCAGCCACTTATATCCATCAGCCTTTGCCTGCTCCATGATTCGATTAAGCGCATATGCTATGCCACAATTTTTATTTTCTGAGAGATAAGTGACACCATCGTAATCGCCATCTGATACATCAGAATTATCAAATATATATATATCCTTCACTTGCTTTTTCAAACGAGATATATTTTTTTTAAGTCGTTCCTTCTCAGCATTAAACACCACTATACCAGCAGCAATGCCACCTATCATTCCAAGAATTCCCCCTTTACAATATTCCTGTATACATTGTATTAACTGTTATGTTTTTGATACTTCCTTGCTAATTCAAAAATTTTTATATCGTCAACAAAGTATCTACGGAACATTCTCTTCGGCTCTTGTAAGAAGCGATAGAACCATTCCAGTCCAATATTCTGCATCCAAAGCGGTGCCCGCTTCACTTTCCCAGCCATGAAATCGACACAGCCACCCATGGTAATTGAAATTGGCACTTGATATTTATCTTTATTCTGGTAAATGAACTTTTCCTGCTTCGGACATCCAAGGAAAACGATTAAAATATCTGCATCACTAGCTTTGATTCGCCTATTAGCTTCTTCTAACATTTCCTCATTTTTTTCAAATCCGAATGGAGGCGAATAGGAATCCACAATATTTAATTCAGGCAACCTCTTTTTTATATTTTCCGTTGCCTTGAATAAAACATCTTCCTTACCGCCAAACAAGAACACCTTATAATCCTTTTTAATTGCTAGGTCAAAAACATCCCAGACAAAGTCTGTCATACATACACGTTCTTTGATTGGATTACCTAAATACCGCGAAAGTTTGACTACAATTTGTCCATCGGTCAAAATCAGATCTGCTTTATCACAGATTTCTTTTAATTCCGTATCGTCCTGCATTTTAACCACAATATCAGAATTCGGAGTTACTACATAATGATTGCCGCCAGCCTGAATCAAACTATCGACTGCATTTTTTGCTTCGGACGCAGTCAGATTATCAATGTATGTATTTAAGAATTCAATTCTATTAGTATCAACTACCACTATCTTCTCCTCACTAACTTTTAATGGCTTAGAACATACATCATCATGTGATCCAACATCATATGGATATCTTCAGAAATCTGCATATCATTGATATTTACATGAATATTATAATCGGCCATTTTTTTCATTTTTCCGCCAGAGTATCCAACAATAGCAATCGTTGTACCACCGATGCTTTTCGCATACTCAATCGCATTGACAACATTCTTAGAATTACCTGATCCAGAAATACCAATCAAAATATCTCCACTCTTCATTTTATTTTTAAGCGGAAATCTGAACACTTCTTCATAACCAATGTCATTTGCAACCGCCATTAATGTCGGGATGTTGTCATTCAAGCATTCAAAATTGTATTTAACATTCTGATTTTCACTTACGCCCTTATTAAAGTCACAACAATAATGGCTTGCCGTTGCAGCCGATCCACCATTACCACAAATGAAGATTTTTTTTCCCTGCAAACGAGCATCTTCCAAGATATTCATAACACAACTAATCGAATTCAAATCAAGCCCTTCGAGTACAGCCATCTCACGCTCACGGTAAGCATTAAGTTCCTTAGTATAGTCCATTTGTGAATATTCCTTTCTATTCAACTGCTTAAAATAAACCGAACTGCCTCTAACAAATTTTCTTTTTCTGATGTTGGTACAACATCATACTTTCCGTCTTTGCCAGCTTCCCCTGTTTTCACAAGAACCGTCCTCATTCCTGCATTGATTCCAGTCTGAATATCTATTGTCGTATCTCCAACATACCAGGATTGAGTCAAGTCGATATTATACTTGTCTGCTGCTCTTTGAAGCATTCCAATTTTGGGCTTTCTGCAGTCACAATCAATCTTTAGCTCCGGTACTTCACCCAAATATCCCTTATGTGGGTGATGTGGGCAGAAGAAAATATCATTCAAAAATGCGCCTTTTCTTCCAAGGTCTGTTTCCATCTTTTTATGGATGTTATCAAGTTCTTCAAAGGTACATTCACCTCTTGCAATAACCGGTTGGTTCGTTGCAACAATCACCAAATATGGAGACTGATTCAACAGTCTTATACCTTCAGCCGCCCCTTGAATAAGCTCGAATTCATCAACACTTTTCAGAAAGCCCTTATGCTCATTGATTGTACCGTCCCTATCAAGAAATACGGCTTTCTGTTTGTTTTTCAGGCACTTGGCATCCCAGACACCATCAAGCTGTTCTTTGCACACCGCTGTAAACCGATCAGGTGTCCCTGCATCTTTAACATACTCTGGCGTGTTATATGCAAAGACGTGTCCATTTTCCATTAATGGCTTTACTAGCTGCGACTCGTAATCCAACCCTTTTTCTTCTGTTATTTGCGTCAGCAGACTACTTTTAAAGATTGAGAGTCCTGCATTTACACAATTTTTATAATTGTAATCCCTTATGCTATTTTTAGAATCGATTCCGGTCACCCTGTCATCTTTATCCACAATAAGCAAATCCGAATCATATGGATGAGCATTTGGATGTGCTAAGAGTGTTACCACTCCATTTTTTTGCTCGTGAAATGAAAGAAAGCGATTCCAATCTAGTTCAAACATTACATCGCCAAAAACAAGAATTACATCTTTGTTTTTTGCATACCTTTTTACATAATACAGTGCACCTGCTGAACCAAGTGGAATGCTTTCTCGGATATACGCTATACTCACACCCAACTTAGAGCCATCCGAGAAATATTCTTCGATTTTTTCGCCCAAATGCCCAGTTATTAGCACAAACTCTTTTATTCCGTACTCCTTCAGTTGGAGAATTTGCCACTCTATCATAGGCTTTCCATTAACCAATAACAGTGGCTTCGGAATTTCATCATGCGTCAATTCACGCATTCGTGTTCCTTTTCCCCCTGCTTGAATAACGGCAATATACTGTCTTTCCATCTTTCTCCTTACATACCTGCTTCTACTGCATCCTTAACAGTCTGCCTTACTGCCTCATCCGAAGTATGCTTCGGCTTCCATCCTGTTGAAAGGACCTTAGAAATATCATAGCTGAATCTGGGCACATCGCCTTTCCAGCCTCTATCGCCGCCCGTGTATTCAAACTTGACGTTGGAAAGCCCCAAAACGTCTACAACAATCTCAGCAATATGTGTTACAGTTGTTCCTTCACTTTCTACACTGATATTGTAAACATCTTCGCCCGGCTTAAAATCTTCTGTTAGCTTAACAATAGCTTCTACAAGATCAAGTACATAAATATACGGCTTGCACTGTGTACCATTGCCCAAGATTTCAAGAGAATGCGGATTCTTTCTCAGTTTTCTAATAAAGTCAAAGACCGCGCCGTGAGTTAGTCTCGGTCCAATTACATTCGGGAATCTGAAAATAACTACATTCATGTCACACATTGAAACATACGAAGAAATCAATGCCTCCGATGCCAGTTTTGCTCCACCATAATAGGAAACAGGCTTAATTCCTCCAGTCGTCTCTGTCAATTTGACATCCAGCATTTCTCCGTAAACTGCAGATGTTGATGCAAAGAACATGTTCTTTACATTATGTTTGCGCATTCCCTCAAGTATTACTCTCGTAGTAAGAAGTGTGTCATTGAAATCAATCGACGGTTCCTTGCCGCCCTTCTGAATATCCGAGTTGGCTGCCATATGGTATACAGCATCAATCTTATTTTCATCAAAGATCGTATCTACATTGTTCTGATTTGCCAACTCCACCTCATAGAACTTGAAATTAGGGTTGCTCATTAGGTGTTCAATATTCTGCTTACCCATAACCAACTTATCTGCAACAATGACTGTATTACCTTTCTTGAGAAGTGCATCACATAGGTGGCTACCAATGAAACCTGCACCGCCAGCAACAAAAATATTCATATTAATTCCTCCGTTTTTTAATTTGAGCAGGAACTCCAACTGCCAAACAATTATCTGGGATGTCTGTCAGCACAACAGAGTTTGCTCCTATTTTGACATTATTTCCAACTTTAACATCTCCAAGAATACACGAACCAGCACCGATTACTACATTATTTCCTATAATTGGCGCTGAATATTCCTCCCCGTTTACTTTCACACCCAGTGTGACATTCTGGAAAATTGTAACATTATCTCCTATCACAACTGCCGGACCGATAACAACACCTAGTCCTTGGCGTGGCAGTCTTAAATTATTTCCCAGCGTTATGTTAAAGACTGTATTACAGCTATAAAAAACTCTATTGATATTTTTTAGTAACTGCGCTCCCCCCTATGATATTTGGAATAGCATTTGTTCGATACGTATACTAATTTACTTGCACTCATAAGTCTTAAATAAAATCTCTATCAGTCATGACAATCGATGCACCCGAATTGTCCATTTCGAACTCCATCTCTCGTAAATGAGAAAGCGCTTTTCTTACTGTGTCATGTTTTTCTTCCGGAACATAAAAAAGCATAAAACCTGCGCCACCTGCTCCAAGCAGTTTTCCACCGGTTGCTCCCGCCTTCACAGCAAGTTCATAGGTTTCATCAATAAGGGGATTTGAAATTCCTGATGCCAGAGAGCGTTTCAGCATCCAATTTTCATGCAACAATTCTCCCATTGCATCCACATTGTTATTCTGCAATTCATTTTTCAGAGACCTTGCAATATCACACATTTTCTTCTGAACCGTTGCTTTATCAACTGCCTGAACGTTTTTAGATTGTTCTTTTAAGATTGCAGAAGCCGAATGCGTTCCACCAAGGTAGAACATCATCAAGTTGTTTTCCAGTCTGGAATAACTTTCTGGCTTCATAATGATAGGCTCAACATTTACAAACCCGTTCGGCATAAACTCATAAAACCTGAGCCCACCGAATGCTGCAGCAAACTGGTCTTGTTTTCCAATTGGTTCACCGAGTTTCTCGATTTCGACTGCGCATGCATCTTTTGCAAGTTTGTATTTAGATACATACTGTCCGGTATAGGTATTAAGAAGCTGTAACAAAGCGACAGTAAAAGTACTAGACGAACCCAGTCCCGTTCCTGCCGGGATATCTGCCATCGAAGATAATTCAACGCCTTTCAATCCAAAATCCGAAAGACACTGCTTAAAAATGCGATGTTCGATTTCAGAATAGTCGTGAACAATTTCTGTTTTGGAATATTTCAGAACGATTTGATCTTTTTCAAAGTAGTTATGAATGGTAAGATACATATATTTTCGAATCGTCGTGCTTAATACACACCCGCCGTATTTCTCATAAAAACTCGGCAGATCGCTTCCGCCTCCGCAAAAACTAACTCGAAATGGTGCTCTCGTAATAATCATGGCTATCCCTTTCTTAATCTATTTATCTTCATTTATTTTATCTTGCTTAATTTGCATGAGTTTTCGCTCTACCGTAGACCATCAAAACACAACTGATTTTGTTGAGTATGGATTTACATGAACTGAAACAAGCCCACGGCTTATTGCTCAACAGCAACCAACCCGTGGGCTCAAATTGTTCTTCAAGTGTTTTCCATTCGTTTTTACAGGGCGCAGTTATAGTACATAAAGCACCTCTGATAACCTTCACAATTCCTCTTTCGGACACTTCAACAAATGAGATACTTGAAGGACAATTCAAGCCTCTAAAAAGTATCATCCATTTTGAGAATGGAAGGCTGTAGATCCTAAATGTCGACAATATGTGACTTTATATAAAACCGACTCCTCTTTTGACCCCTCACCCGTAAATCCGATTCATTTCATTTTGTTTCCACTCCCAACAGGAATGTGCATAGCGTTTTAGCGTGATATCAGGACTTGAATGCCCCATCAATTCACTCAACGTTTTCACATTGCAGCCAGCTTGCAGACAGGTCGTTGCAAATGTATGACGCAGCGCATGTGGGCGGACAACAGGAACTTGGGCTTGCTTTAAGTATCCCTGCAAGCTCTTGTAATAGCAGCGCGGTTCAACTGGCCTAAGTTCGGTGTCTGATAGAAACCAGACTTCATTACTCTGTCCGACATATTCTTCTTTTAGAAGGCTGAGGATACCTGTTGGGATAGGAATATCGCGCTCGGAGCTTTGCGTTTTGGGAGATTGCGTTACCAAGGTGGTTTTTCCGGGTTCCATATAAATTCTCTTAACAGTACGCCGAACAGAGAGAACACCGTTTTGCAAGTCGAAATCGCCCCATTGCAGCCCGCACACTTCTCCGATGCGCAGACCCATCTGCATCATCAGCAGCATACCAAGTCTCCTAGGTGTTGGCGAAGAGCAAACATAAGCACAAACAGATTTTTGTTCCAAATTATTTAGAACCGTAGTGTTGGATGAATTTACAGCTGGAAGTTTGAGATCAATTTCAATGTGACGCATAATATGTAAATGTACCGCATAGCGGCAAATTCTCCGAACAAGCGTCAGGCACTCCTTGCCCATTGCATTGCCTAGGGGCTTGTGGTTTTGGTCTGCAGGAGCAATAATTTCCAGAAGGCTGCTTTCTAGAATGCTTTCATTCAAAGCTTGAACACGATATGGGCCAAGCACAGGCAAAATGTAGTGTTGGAGCGTGTAGCGATAGTGTGCTACTGTAGAAGATTTGACACCTAAAAAAATGGAGCTTTCCCAGGTTAGAGAAAGCTCTGAAAAAGTCGGATTGTCTACATTTAGCGCAAATTGTTGCACCTCCATCTTTTTGATGGTGAGTTTTTCCTTTACTTCATTGTAAGAATGCCCATAAATGTACCCCCAGATTGCTGTCCGATCAGACTTTCGCCCCTTAATAAATCGACCCTCCCAACGACCATCTTTCCTCTTTCTGATGTTTTCTCCGCGCTTTGCCATAATGCTCCTCCTCAAAAAAAATTGTAATGATGTAGCATTGATTTTATCTGTTTCGGCTATTCCATAGGAAAAAGTGTGCCCAATATGGTGAAAGTGACAAAAATGTATTCGAGTACAGTTTGGTATAACTTGTACTGTTGAAAAATGTCGCATTGTGTGGTATTATACCTATACATATTATATATGGGCTTCTGTGGAAATGGGTATCATCCATTCTCAAAATGGATGATACTTTTTAGAGGCTTGAATTGTCCTTCAAGTATCTCATTTGTTGAAGTGTCCGGAAGAGGAATTGTGAAGGTTATCAGGGGCGTTTGAATACACATTTGGCGCCCTGTAAACACAAATGAAAAAAATGACTTGAAGAACAATTTGAGCCCACGGGTCAGTTGCTGTTGAGCAATAAGCCGTGGGCTTGTTTCTGTTCATAACGAATAGACATAACCTTTGTGGCAAAGTTTGGATGGGATTGGCAGAATGATTAAGACACATGTGTACTCTATGCGTAGCTCGCTGATAGTGGGGCAAAAAATCAGTGAGCAGAATACTATTGAACCAGAGTATCGTCTAGTTTGCAGTGCGGAGATATAGGGAAAATCTAGGGAGAATAGTGGCGGAGAAAGATAATGGGTGAAGGGCTAAAAATAGCGATGTTCGGGCAAAAACGACTGTCACGTGAATGCGGGATTGAGATTGTTGTAAAAGAACTATGCACCAGAATGGCACGAGATGGATGTCAGGTTACCTGCTACAACAAATCTGGTCATCACGTAAGCGGTGCCGAATACGATGGCGTAGATAAACCGAATATAACGGAATAACCCAGAAATATGTTCCGACCATTGAGCGGCGCGGGGCTAGAGATATAATAGGGTCAACCAAGAAAACCTACGATAACTAAATGGTTTTGACGGCTTGAGTTGTCCTTCAAATGTTTTATTTGTTGAAAAACTGCAAGAAGCGGGAAATCCTGGGGGTTATATGTAGGAGGCTTTTGGAGACTCTGTTTTTGACCCACAAAAAGGAGCAGCAAATAAAGATTGAAGGAGAGTTCAAGCCTACGGTGGATTGCCTTTGTGCGACCCGCCGTAGGTTTGTTTTTATCCATAAGGGAATAGATGCAACATTAGCGATAAAAATGTGAGGATGAAATAGAGGAATGAATTCAAAAAAAGAAGTGCAGCACGTATACCTTGTCGGTGCAAAGAGTCTGGGAGCATACGGTGGTTATGAAACGTTCGTTTATAAGCTCACAGAGTACCATCAGCATAAAGAGAACATCAAATATCATGTTGCCTGTAAAGCCAATGGCGATGGCTGCATGGATGAGAACAAGTTTGAGGGCGTGACAAAGATCAATGACCACGAGTTTGAATTTCACAATGCCCACTGCTTCAAAATAGATGTTCCTCAAATTGGCTCTGCACAGGCAATTTATTATGATGTGGCTGCACTAAAGGCTTGTTGCGAACATATCAAGAAAAACCATATCTCGCATCCGATTGTTTACATCATGGCTTGCCGCATTGGGCCTTTTGCTGGTCATTTTTACAGAGAAATCCATAAACTTGGCGGCACGGTGTATCTGAACCCGGATGGACATGAGTGGATGCGGGCTAAGTGGTCAGCACCGATTCGGAAGTACTGGAAGATTTCCGAGCAGATGATGGTCAAATATTGTGACCTTGCTATCTGTGACTCTGTGAACATCGAAAAGTATATCCATGAGTGCTATGACGGTAAGGGTATCAAAGGAAGAAATCCGAAAACGACTTTTATTGCTTACGGTGCGGATCTGACCCTTAGCAAGCTGGCTGACGATGATGAAAAACTGGTAAGCTGGTATAAGGAAAAAGGGCTGACGAAGAAGGACTATTACCTTGTTGTTGGTCGCTTTGTGCCGGAAAACTCTTTTGAAGTTATGATCCGAGAGTTTATGAAGAGCAAGAGCAAGAAAGACTTTGCCCTCATCACCAATGTGAATGATAAGTTCTTGAATGAACTGGAAGAAAAGCTGCATTTCAAGAGCGATAGGAGAATCAAATTTGTTGGCACTGTTTATGATCAGGAACTGCTGAAGAAGATTCGGGAGAATGCTTACGCATATTTCCACGGTCATACGGTTGGTGGTACAAACCCCTCACTGATTGAAGCTCTCGGCAGCACGGATCTGAACCTGTTAGTTGATGTTGGCTTTAACAAAGAGGTGGCGGAAGATTGCGCTTTGTATTGGAGCCGCAAACCGGGTAGCCTTGCAAAGTTGATTGATAAGGCGGAACAAATGAGTGCAGAAGAAATTGCAGAGATGGGCCGGAGGGCTAAGAAGCGTGTGGCAGAAGAGTACACATGGGACAAGATTTGTAGGCAGTATGAAGATGTGTTTACAAATCGGGAGAACTAACTATGAAAATATTGGCAATACATAATTTCCATAGAAAAGGTTCGGCAAGCGGAGATGACCAGGTCTTTAAGAGTGAAACTGCATTGCTGGAGAGTCATGGGAATCAAGTGATTCGATATACGGTTTCCAATGATGAATTCGATAATGCCGGAATCATTGGCAAACTATCTGCAACATTTGGGATGCTATGGAGTTCAAAAAATTATAAGGCTGTACGGCAGTTAATCCAAAAGGAAAAGCCAGATATTGTACATGTCCATACCTTTTTTCCGCTACTATCACCGTCAATTCTTTATGCCGCAAAACGGAGTGGTGTCAAAGTTGTAGCAACACTACACGACACTCGTTTTGTTTGCCCGTGCTCAACATCCTTGCGCGGAACAAAACTTTGCAATGAATGCGGTGATGGAAAATATTTCCGCATGTGCAAATATGGATGCTTTAAAAACTCTAGGCTGCAGAGTTTTATCGTGGCAGGGATTTTTACATATCATCGGATAAGAAAAAGTTTTTATCAGCAAATCGACCGCTATATTTGTCTGAATGAAAATCAAATTAGGCTTCTCACTAATATTGGATTTGATAAGGATAAAATCACAAAGAAATACAATTTTGTACCAGATGCAGAAGCAAATCTTAAGGCAGAGAAAGTAGCTGGCTTGCCGGAACGATATGCCGTTTTTTATGGCCGTATTGGTGAGGAAAAAGGCATTAGAATCCTGATGAAAATTTGGGATGAGTTGCCTGATATTCCACTGGTCGTGATGGGAGGAGGTCCACTTGAAGAAGAGCTTAGGCAGTGGGCAGACGAACACGACAATGTTTATTTCCTTGGATATACGCAGCACGATAAATGCCTATCAATTGTGAAGGGTGGAGAATTTGTAGTTTTTCCATCTATTTGGTATGAAGGCTGCTCTATGGTCGAAATCGAAACGGAAAGCCTTGGAAAGGGATTGATAGCAACTGACCTAGGCTTTTCAACAGAAGCAATCGAAGATGGGAAAAATGGTTACAAGGTAAAGCTGGGGAATATTGAGGGCTTCCAAAAGTGTATTTCGGAACTCTGGAGTAAGCCAGAACTGGCTTCTGAAATTGGTCGGAATGCGCGATTGGATTATGAGCAGAAGTATAAGCCGGAAGATAATTATGAACAGCTAATGGGCATTTATAAAAAAACAATGGAGAGGTAAATATGGATTCGAGAATCAGCACAATTGACAAAATTACGATTTTATATCGTACAGGAATCAAATTTTTGAGAGGGGGGTACGCAGAATCTTTCTTAAAGAATCGCATGAGATATATAGGCTGTTCTGGAAAAATCACTATCGGCAAGAATGTGATGTTTGGCCCTAAATGCAGTTTGTTTGCAGAAAATCATGTGTTCTCTGATACAGAGTGCAGCATCAAAAGTCAGGGAGTCCAGCAAAAAGGAATTACTGTTGAGGACGACTGCTGGATTGGAAGCAATGTAACAATCCTGGATGGTGTAACAATTGGAAAGGGTTCTGTGATAGGCGCAGGAACGCTTGTGACCAAAGATATCCCGGCTGGTAGTATTGTTGTTGATAAAAGAGAAAAGAGCATAAGAAATAGATAGTTAAGGATAATTCGAGTATGAAAATAGTATCATTTACAATGGTAAATAATGAAAGCGAGATAATTGAGTCTTTCATTAGATACAATTATAATTTTTTGGACGAAATGTACATTATAGATAACGGATGTACAGATAACACGATTAAAATATTGCATAATTTAATAAATGATGGATATAAAATTGTTATTTATGATGAGTCACTGGAAGCATATGATCAATTTAGATTAGATAACAAATATCTTAATAAAATAATAGAGGAAAGCAATCCTGATCTTATCATTCCACTCGATGCAGATGAATTCATTATTTCTGATCATAAAGATCCAAGAAAGGAAATGGAAAAGTTATCCTTAGATAAAATCTATTATGTTAATTGGCAATGGTATGTAATGACAGAAAAAGATGATCCCAAGGAAACATTTATACCACGAAGACTGAAATATTGCTTAAAAAGAACAGTGTGGAACTATTCAGATGGAACACCTGTGACGAAAGTTATTTTGCCAGCGCGATATTTTAAAGAAAAAAAATTAACCATGTCCATGGGACACCACACGGTGTATGGGGATAAGAGCATAGCAATTGAAGAAATAAAAAATATTAAACTTGCACACTATAGAGCAATCAGTGAGGAACAACTAGTTTATAAAACCTGCTGCTACACGATGCGTGACATTGCAACAATGGGAAATAACATTGAAACAGCTCAGCGAACAAATCAGTTAGCAAAAATTGAAAGTGGAATAAGTATGCACGATGCGGCGATAGAAGCATCTTATGCGGGATATCCTAAGGAAATTACGGAAAACCAGATTGATTTATCATTCTGCGAACCTGACTCCTTGACTATTAAATATTCGGAATTATCAAGTGAGAGCATTGCAGAACGAATTATGCGAACGGGTCAAGAAATGGCTATACGGTCGTATAATTTAGAGCGAAAAATAAAAGAGTATATGTGGCTGGAGCCAATCGTCTTGTGGTTGGATGGCATTAGGAAAACAGATGTTTTTTTACCAGATCCATCTAATGAGAGTACTTTTTTGGTAGCAAAATATAATGTTCGCGCATATCTAACTATGCAAGAAGAAATTAAATTTTTAAAATGTAATTATCGGTTACTTGTAAATCCGGAACAAGTGAAATTTATACCACATCAGTTTATTGTGGTTCCTAGTACATGTGATGTTGAAGACGTGCGAATGAAACTGCATGACAGTGGCTTTTCAACTGATATGGTCATATCAGTTAGCGAGTACAGAAAAAAATTGGGACTGATTAAATGTTTCTATTCGGATTTACTTTTGATTCCGGGAATGATAGTACGAATTAAAAAGTATATTGGCCGCAATGGGGTAAATGAAACAATAAAGAAAATAAGGGAACGATTGAAGAAAGGGTGATGTAAGAATGATATGTTATGTTATTCTACATTATAAAAATATAGACGATACGATTAAATGCGTTGAGTCTTTGAAAAATACTGCTGATTATAGTAGCCGATATATAATTGTTGATAATGGATCAGGCGATGGGAGCGGAGAAAAATTAAGACAATTATACAGAAACGATGCACAGTGTGATGTTCTCCTCTTGCTGGAAAATCTTGGATTTTCAAGAGGAAATAATGATGGCTATCGATATTCAAAACAGAAATATAATCCAGATTATATTGTGATATCAAACAATGATGTTGTTTTCTTTCAAAAAGATTTTGAAAGTAAAATAATACAAATTTATAAAGAAACACATTTTGATATATTAGGACCAGATATTTATGTTCCAAGGCATGGGGATCATCAAAGTCCAATGTTCAAAAAACCTATTAGTATATCTCAACTGGAAAATGAAATTAAAGAGTATCAATATTATCAAGAAAATCCTATTAAATTTTTAAGACGTTTGAAATTACATGCTTTTAAAAACATGTTATGCTCAAAATCAAAATGGATCAACCATTTGTATTCAAAATTACGAGGAAAAGATATTTTGGATTACAGGAAAAGATATATTGATGTTGGGCTACAGGGTGCGTGCCTAATTATGTCAAGAGACTTTATTTGTAATGAAAACAAGGCTTTCGATCCAGAACCATTTTTGTATGAAGAAGAAGTGTTTTTATTCTATAGATGCAAAAAGAAAGGTTATAGAATGGTTTATGACCCTTCTATAGCAATCCGCCATGAAGAGGCTGCATCTTTTTCTAATATGAAAAAGAATAAGTTGGAGAAGATTAGTTTTATGCTAGACCATCATGTAAAAGCGAGAAAGATGTTACTCGATTATTTAAAAAGTAGTAAGGAGTAAAAGCAAAACTATGAATGAAATTCCTAAAATAATTCACTATTGCTGGTTTGGAAAAGGTGAAATGCCAGATGCCCTGAAAGAATGCATGAAGTCGTGGGAAATATTAAAACAAGCAGGATACGAAATTAAACGATGGGATGAGTCAAATTGCTCATTTGACGAGAATGATTTCGTTAGGAAATGCTTTGCTGAAAAAAAGTGGGGATACATAGGGGATTATTATAGAGCAAAAGCGTTATACGAAATAGGTGGGGTGTACCTAGACACCGATGTTATTATACAGAAACCATTCGATGAACTTTTAAATCAAGAAGCCTTTATAGGCTTTTCATGTGATTGCGCGCTCTGTACTGCAGTTGTAGGAGCGCAAAAAGGGGCTACCTTCATTAAAGGTATTTTGGAAATGTATGACACGGGAAAATTTTATACGGAAGAATCATTTAAAAATGGAAAAACGCAAGCAGAGTATTGTGATGGAAAATGGGCTCCATCAAATGAATATTGGACGTGGTATACAATATGTGCATATACGAATTTTGTATTAAATAATAAAATGCAAAAGCTTGTGAATGTAACTATATATCCAAAACAATATTTTGAATTGGGAAGTTTGATTGGATCGTACTACTGTAGGCATACAAACTATAATTCTTGGAGAGAGCAAAACACGTCAAAAAATGTGTTAAAAAAAATCAAACGAAAATTAGAAAGAAACACATTCTGTTGGATTGCTATTCGAACACTAATAAATAAAAGGGGAGAAAAGAATACTTCCTTTTACAAATACAGGAAAAAACAAAAATGAGTAGTATCAATATTTCTGTGGCGATGGCCACATATAATGGCGAAAAGTATATAAGGCAGCAATTAATGTCTATACTAAATCAGTCGCAGGTAGTTGATGAGATTATAGTTGTAGATGATAATTCGGATGATAGAACAATAGAAATTATCGAAGAGTTGAATTGTCCGCGTATATATATATTTAAAAATGATAAGAATTTCGGGTATATAGAAAATTTTTACAGGGCAATATCATTAACACATGGAGAATTTGTTTTTTTGGCAGATCAGGATGATATATGGGAAAAAGAAAAGGTGGAGTTAACACTTGCTGAACTTCAGAAATCGGACAAGAATATGGCAGTGTGTACAGGTTTTTCTTTAATTGATCAAAACGAAAATCCGATTACTGATATAGATCATTATCAAGTAAATGATTTTGTGCTTCAAGAGCATAAAGATGTTGAAGAACTTACATTGAAAAGATTGGCATTTGGTAATATTGTACAAGGATGTACATATTGTGTAAGACGTGATGCTATAAATGTGTATTTAAAAGTACATAATAACGAGGTTATTCATGATTATCAATTGATGCTAATTTCGGCAGCAATGGGAAAAGTAAAGTATCTAAATAAGCCACTAATTAAATACAGATTGCATGGGAATAACGCAGTTGGTTTTGAAAAGAAGAAGCATAGGTTGGAAATGCCGAGAAAAAAGCCCTCTAAAGAACCATATATGGCAAGATTTTTCAGGCAGATAAGTAAAGAAATGATTTTCCCGCACAAGAACTACTATATAGTTTTATATTATTTGAGAATCCCATATTTGATTTCTATAATTAAAAATGTTGTCTCCGGTGGTTAGTTGAGAAAAAGGAGAAAGTAGATTGGAAGCTGTAATATCAAAAAATACACGTTACGAAAAAAGTATCTTTGTAATTGTTTTCTTTTCAACGTTTATGTTAGTACAATTTGGCATATTTGATCTTTTTTTGTGCTTGCAGATTGTCTTTTTTCTGGTACACACCGTTATAACAAGAAAACTTCGAATAACAAGAGATAGAACAATTATATCGCTGTACTGCATTTGGGTGCTTTCAACACTTCTTTGCTTTGTGAGTGATATTCCACTGTCATATAAAAAGAATTCAATCATCGCGATTGTTTTCTTAGTACCAACTTTTTTTACAATATCATTTTATGAAAGATATATAAAGTCTGAAAGATTTGTGGCGTATATAAAAAAAGCACTAGCATTGACATGCACGTTACAGGTTATATTATGTGTTGTTCAATTTCTTCTGTATAATAGGGCACATATTGATCTGAATCAACTTGTATTTAGAGATATTCTTCATATGGTCGAAAATCCTTCGCAATATAAATTGGGAGTCTTTCATCCATCTGGGATGTGTTGGCATTCTGCATTTATTGCGCCGGTGGTAATTATTGCGTTTATATTATGCGATAGTTATTTTATTAAAGTCTTGGCTGTTACAGATGCTGTTATATGTAATAACGCAACGGCGATGATTGGTATTGGTGTATGTCTGGGTTTAACAGGTATGTTTTCAATTGTTGACTTTTTGAAAAGGGCGCGCAAGACTGTGAGAAAACGTACATTCATTGCTATCTCTTTGATAGTTGTTGCTATTATACCAATACTCTTTTGCACGAATATCGTACCTGTTGTATGCGATAAAATTGTGGATATTTACGGACGAGCAACAGGTGCCGTATATGATGGAGGAAGTGCAAATGCGCACATTCGTTATTTTACTGCGTATCCAAATGTGGTGAAAAATAGCAGCATAATACAGTTCTTGTTTGGATATGGAACGGGAAATTCTGGATACACAATGAGTAACTTGTATGGTCAATATGTGGACTTGAAAAGCTGGGTTGTTGAAACCGATGTGATGAACCAAATTTATTCAAATGGAATCATAGGTTTTATTCTATATTATAGTTTCTTGCTATATATAGCAATTAAAGGATATAAATTAAATCGTAAATATTTTATTTTAATGATAAGCATTATTTTGGCGGGGATAACTTACAATATTCAATTTGATTGGGTGTTATTTATGGAATTCTTGTTATTCTTGACAATCAAATTTAAGGTCGATTTGTTTGAAGCAGGCAAATAAGGGTGAATAATATAGTATGAAACAATTAACGATGCTTGTCGTAACGCATAAACAAGTTGCGATTCCTACAATTAAAGATTATCAGCCAATTGTTGTTGGCAATGGGCGTGTTTCTTATGATGATATGTATAGAGATAATATCGGAGATAACATATCTGACAAGAATGCAAATTATTGTGAACTTACGGCACTGTATTGGGCATGGAAGAATTTAAAAGACGTCGAGTATATTGGACTATCCCATTATCGAAGATTTTTTACAACGTCATGGGTGAAATGTACGGAGAATCATATACTTTCAAGTGAAAAGGCAATTTCTTTATTGAATGAATATGACGTTATTTTGCCATATCCAAAGGGATGGTTTGACACAACGGTAAAAGAATGGTTTCTATGTACAGATGGTAAGGAAGAAGCATTAGAAAAATTAAGGCTGTGTATAGCTGACTTATATCCAGATTACTTGTATGACTACGATGAAGTTATGAATGGATATATGGCTTCATATTTTAATATGTTTGTTATGCCCAAAAAACTCATGGACAAATATTGTAAATGGTTGTTTTCAATACTGTTTCAATTAGAAGAACAAATTGATTTATCGGGCTACACTCCATTACAAGCACGCATTTATGGCTTTTTGAGCGAGAGGTTGCTAAATGTTTGGGTTCAACATAATAAACTGAAAATTAAATATATGTTTGTGGACGAGACGGAAAAAAGTGATAGCTTGAAATCAAATATTAAAAACATTTTGAAATATAATGCCGTGTCAAAGAAATGCTTGAATTGGATGATGATGTTTACATGGGGAAATATGAAAAAGTGATTTATGATATGAAGAGTCGATAGATAATAGAAAGTACTTCAAGAAAAGAGCAGAAAGATATGGAAAATAGAGAGGCTTAAATGCAAATGGAATATGATTATTTAGTAGTAGGTTCTGGTTTATATGGCGCAGTCTTTGCCCATGAAGCCAAGACTCATGGAAAGTCTGTGCTGGTTGTGGACAAGCGCTCTAACATTGCCGGTAATATCTACACCGAGAAGATTGAAGGTATCAATGTCCACAAGTATGGCGCACATATTTTTCACACTAATAATAAAGAAGTCTGGAATTACATCACACAATTTTCTGAGTTTAACCGTTTTACGAACTCTCCAGTCGCCAACTACAAGGGCGAACTCTACTCGCTACCGTTCAATATGTACACCTTCAACAAGATGTGGGGTGCCGTGACGCCAGAGGAAGCTGCCGCCAAGATCGAGGAGCAGCGCAAGGAAATCACCCATGAACCGCAGAACCTCGAGGAGCAGGCTATCTCCCTCGTTGGCCGCGACATCTACGAGAAGCTCATCAAAGGCTACACGGAGAAGCAGTGGGGCCGCGACTGCAAGGATCTGCCCGCCTTCATCATCAAGCGCCTGCCTGTGCGCCTGACGTTTGACAACAACTACTTTAACGCCCTGTACCAGGGCATTCCCGTCGGCGGCTACACCAAGATGATTGCGAACCTCTTGGACGGCATCGAGGTGCGCCTGAACACCGACTACTTGGAAAACAAGGCAGAACTGGACGCTCTGGCAGACAAAATCGTCTACACCGGCCCCATCGATGCCTATTTTGACTACAAGCTGGGCACTCTGGAATACCGTTCTGTCCGCTTCGAGAACGAACTGCTGGACAAACCCAACTTCCAAGGCAATGCCGCTGTCAACTATACTGACAGAGAGACCCCGTGGACGCGCATTATTGAGCATAAGTGGTTCGAGTTCGGAAAGGATGAGAACGGTAATGATCAGCCAAAGACCATCATCAGTCGTGAGTATTCTACCGAGTGGAAACCGGGTGATGAACCATACTATCCAGTTAATGATGCGAAGAACAGTGCACTCTACACCGAGTACCAAAAGATGGCTGATGAAGAGAAAAACGTTATTTTTGGTGGACGTTTGGGCGAGTACAAATACTATGATATGGATGCTACTATAGCTGCTGCATTAGAGACATGTAGGAAGGTACTGTAAATGAATAAAGTGGCAAAGAACTATTTTTACAACCTTTCATATCAAATATTGGTGTTAATTGTCCCACTTATCACAACACCATATGTGTCTAGAGTTCTGGGTGCAAAAGGTGTAGGAACTTTTTCTTATACTAATTCAATTGTGCAATATTTTATCCTGTTTGGATGCGTTGGCTTAAACTTATATGGACAAAGAGAAGTTGCATATGTAGAGCATGAAAAAACAAAAAGGGATAAGGTTTTTTGGGAACTTGTGATCTTAAGAATCATTACGGTCTCGATTTCACTTTCTGTATATCTTTTTTCTTTGGCTTCCCATGGGGAATATGCATTTATATTCTTAATTATGTCACTTGATGTATTGGCCTCAATGGTAGATATATCATGGTTTTTTCAGGGAATCGAAGATTTTAAGAAGATTGTTGTCAGAAATTTCATTGTTAAGATTACAGGAGTAGTGCTGATTTTTCTTTTTGTAAAGTCTTCGAGTGATTTGTATCTTTATGTGATTTGTCAATCAGCAACCTTGCTTTTGGGCAATTTATCTATGTGGGCTTATATCCCTAAATTTGTTGGGAAAGTTGAAGTAAGAAAATTAAATATAAAGAAGCACATCAAACCTACCCTAGTTTTATTCCTTCCACAAATTGCAACGTCTGTATATACGGTTCTCGATAAAACCATGATTGGCTTACTTACTGGACTTGAAGAAGAGGTGGCCTATTATGAGCAAGGACAGAAGATTGTTAAAATTGCAATGACGTTGGTGACGTCTCTTGGTACAGTCATGATGCCTAGGATTGCTAACCTATTTAAGCAGAATCAACTGAAGCAAGTCAGAGAACATTTGCTAAAGTCGTTTAGATTTGTTTTCTTTCTGTCTTTTCCGATGATGTTTGGTTTGATGGCTATAAGTTGTAATCTGGTGCCTTGGTTTTTCGGAAGTGGGTATGACAAAGTTGTTCCTAACATGATGGTGATTTCGCCAATTCTGGTGATAATCGCATTGAGCAATATTATGGGAACACAGTACTTGTTGCCTATTGGTCGGCAGAAAGAATATACATTGTCGGTAGTAGTAGGATGCGTTGTTAACTTTTCTATGAATTTACTTCTTATTCCGCATCTTCTTTCGATTGGGGCAGCAATAGCAACTGTCATAGCGGAATCAAGTGTAACTGGTGTTCAAATATACTGTATAAGGAAAGATTTTGATTTTAGACATATAGTCAAAGAAAATATGCATTATATTATTTCTGCGTTTTTCATGTTTATTTTAACATATTTTTTAGCGAGGCTCCTTCAGCCATCTATAATTAGCACGTTTTTGTGCGTTGTGGTTGGAGCAAGTATGTACTTTGGAATTCTAACGATAATGAAGGATGATATGCTGCTTCAAGTAAGAACCATGCTTGAAGCGAAATTTATAAAGTGATTTTGGTATACAGTATGGTATTCTCTCCCTTTAATCGCCGTATTTCCTTCTCCTGCTGCTTTACCTGCTTGCGTAGGGTATTCAATTCCTCGGCCAGACTCATTGCTGTCTGCGGCGTATGTGCTCCAACCGCCCTTCTTTGACCGCCCTAACCCATCTGTACAGCGTATCTACCGGTATCCCCCATTCGACCGCCGCTTTCGATGATCCTATTTCGTTCGACAGCTTTACAGCCTGCATCTTATATCCCGTGTTGTATTTCCGTTGATTCCGAGCCATCTTTTCTTGCCTCCTGTTTCTCCTTTTCTATATATTGGCTCTTTGAGTTCCCTATGTCAACTTTTATTGTACAACACCAATATGTGCCAAAAGTATGTTGACGAAATGGTCAACGTAATTTGCGAAAATGGATCATAAGACGTAAAGTCAATTACGACTTTGGCAATTACCTGGAGTCGTTTTGCTAAAAAGTGAAAGCAAGATAAACCTTGCAATTTCCAAACCATAATGCTATACTCGAAATATAAACTTGAATGGCGAGGTGGTACTTATGCCCAGAACTAAAGGTAGCAAAAACAAGAAGTCTTTGACGGTTGATTATGCAGCGCTTATTGCGGAAAAGCAAGCTGAAAAGGATGCTGCAGCTAATGAAATTGCAGCTGTTGCTGCAAATATCGAAGAGCTGAAAGCAGAACTAAAAAGCAAGAAGACTGCCGCAAAGAAGCTCGACAAGGAGTTGGCTAAATTGGTGGCCAAGAAGGCCGCTGTTGAGGCTGCGGCTGCTGAGGCTGCAAAGCGTGGTGAGGCAGAGGCCATGCTGAAGAAGCTTCTGGCCGAGGACATGAGTGCCGATGAAATCATTGATAAGCTGAAATAACCAGCAACAGCCGTGCATGGGTTGCACGGCTGTTTTAAGAGTCCTTTATATAGATTGTGACGCCATGCAATTGCACTCTTGTATTTGACACAAAACTCATTCCCCGGCTTTCAATTGTAGCCCCCCTCTCCCCCACCTCATTTCAGCAAGGAGCCCGATTCCGTGAAAACAGCTTGCAACACTGATAAAGCCATGTCATCAAATCAACCTCATTCAGATGATGCGCCAAATCCAAGAAAACCGAATCACGATGCGCAGGAACTTCTCCGCCGCCGGATGCAGCAGGCTGTTCTGCTGTACGGTTCTGGGGAGAGCCACCCTTCCCTGCAGAAGATTGCAGACGAACTGGCTTTGAACCCCATCAAGGTGCGCAAGTTATTAATCACCGCCGGCGTATATAGGTCCGACATAGCCGCTCGGGTCAATGAGCGATTCTCTGCGTATCAACAGGAAGGTATCCCTCATAAGGACGCTATTACCTTCACTGCACGGGATATGCAGCTTTCCACATCCTCGGTGGCTTCTTACCTACCCTACAGTAAATGCCTGTACTTCCCTGCCGAAACCGCTGCAGACACCCTAAGTACCGGTGCGGAACGTCAGCGCCGTTATATAGCTGTGCAGCGCTTGCGGGAAAATCCCACCGAGAAAACTCTTTGGAACTGTGTTGTTGCTTTTCGCAATTCCCCATTTACAACGCTTTCCGGCTTGCCATTCACCTACGACCTGAAAATGGGACGCCACGGCAAATTTACTAAGGAGCTGTGGATCACCCGACGCGAGAACAGCAAAAGTCTTACCTGGAGTTCCGTAGTGCTGGCTTTCCGAAATATTGAAAAAATCGGTGCTGAAGTCGAACGCCCCAAAGCACTCGGCGATATACGGGGCGTTTCGTACATTTACGCGCTGTTCTGCCGATTTGGACTAATAAGGACACCCCACGGTACGACATAGCCAGCAAGGTACTACTCTTGCGCGGAAATTGATCGACTACATGGAAACGCACGATGGCTGTGCTGAGTGCTATCCCTATGATATCATTGAGGAGCTAAAGAGCACATTCTGGTTGGAGTAATCCTGTCATAGTTTTTCGTACAAAAAAGCTCTGCCAGCGAACTGGCAGAGCAGGGATCCTGTGAATTACTGGTTGAAATACACTCACCCTGGGATGGCATTAAAGTGCTATCCCTATTAGCCAGATTTCAAGCACCATTATGTACTCAAGGCAAGTATTTCACTTCTTATTTTCTTTGCTTTCAGCCATCTTTTCTTTTTCCACGAATTCCCTCAGATCTTCCCAAAAGCAGGACATCAAATGATCCATCATGTTCATATACTCTCTTTCATTGTCCCAGTAATAAATCATACAAATAGCGTGCATTAAATTGTAGTAGACAGCCATGATCCACACCAAGTCATCTTCATACTCCATTGCCCTGCGAAAATGATAATCAAAAGAACACATAGTTTTTTTCCTCCACTTTAGCGGCGTGCCTTCTTGTTAATTCTTTTAAGGGTATTATTGATATTAGATTCAGAACAGCGCAATTCTTTTGCGGCCATGTTGCGGGACATCTTCAAGCACAACGCCAAGATTTCATTTTCCTTTTCTGTAAGTTGTGCGCGTAACCGCTCTGCGCCCGCAACGAGCTCCGCATAACGAAACCAACGATCCACCTCTGGGTCATACAATTGATCTTCCACATCGTCCAACGGGCTTACATTTTCCCGTGGTTTATGCTTCCTGTAATATTCGGAGGCATGCCATTTCATTCTATGCCTGATAAAACGGGGGAATCTGCCCTTTAATGGACTGCGCTGGTTATCGCCTTCTCGCATTTGCATAGCTTGTTCTTTTACCTTATCACGTGATCTCATAATTACCTCCACTTTTGTTTTTGCTTTCGTTTTCGAACACAAAAGTTGGGAGGTGCGCGTGCGGCATATGCTATGAATTCAAAGCGTAACAAGAGAACACTTCGGCATTCAGACATTGTTGCACCCCCCCCCCTCAATAGGTAAGAGATCAAAAAAATCTGAATTTCCACACCTGCCGTTTCAAATTTCACAATTTATTCATACATTGTCGTGCAGATAAATTTGACTCTATCTGTTTACATTACTGCAATCTCACTGTCCCGTCTATTACTCTCGCAATTTTGGATTTGCACCACAGTCCGTTGTTCCTGAGCAATTTTTTCTTCTTGTTTATCCACCTCCTCCATCTGTGCTTTCAGTTCTTCGATTCGCTGTTCCACACCTTCTGCAAGGGCAATCACTTTTTCCGGCTCAACAGACTGATCTACACCTTCTTTCTCCAGTTTTGTGGCAGCGCTGTGGTAAGCCTGTAGTTCCTGGCTGTGGGTCGCGTAGAACTCTATTTTCTGATTTAGGGGCAATCCGGTATATTCCAGCCATACGGACCGATAGGTTTTGCAAAGCTGCAAGTTTTTGGCAGCTGTTGCAAAGCCTTTTTTCTTTTCCTGCATTTCTGCGATCTCGCTTGCGAGGTCTATCTGGTTTTTTCTGAGATTCAGTATAACCGTGTCATAATCACCTCCCGTGTACAGATTTTGATCCGCCATTCCGAGGAGCATTTCACCTAAGTGCTTGGCGTTTTCGATACCCATACGGCGTTCCACGGCTGCGATTCAGCGGCTTAGGGACGAACCGTCTGATGTCTGCTTTATAGCCACTCCGAGAAGGGAACCCAGTTTTTCACCGTTGACACTTAGTCGTTTATGCTCATCACCCGTTGGAACATAGCTGTACTGGTGATTGGGATACAGATACACTGCGCACCGCCCAGCAGCGACATCACGCACCACATATTTTTCTGGTATAAACAGCCGCTCGATGCCGTCCTGCGGCAGGGAAATTGTGACCCCGCGTACGGACATTGCCTTTATCTGGTCAGCGCTCAAAATGACTTGCAAGGGCGTTGTCTGGTTTTCTTTCTCGATTTTTTCGATCAGCCTCGCGCCTCGGATCGTGCCGTGGGTTCCATCGTCATAAACCAAGTCATAGGAGAAGTCGTTCCCGATTTGCAGCATCACCTCGCCATCCGGCGTTGTTTCGATCTGGCTTTTGTTCGCCATCATTTTGGCAAGGTTCCCGTTTCCATCGCTTATCTGAAGCAGCAGTCCATTTTTGCCGGCTGACACAATTTGTCGGCTGGTCAGTTTTACGGTTGCGTTACTGACTTCCGGATATTTGACGGTCAATTTTTGATACAGTGCGAGCAGCGGCTCTCCCCTGCCCTCTTTCAGCTGCGTCTTCTTATCTTTCAAGGCAGATTCCATTTCATCTGCTGCATAGCCCGCGCCGAGTGCATCAAAGGAGACCCACATGCCATCCAAACCCACTGCCTTGTACAGGATTTGACCTGTTGCCTTGATGAGTTTGATTTTGATTCCTGCCGCCTTCAACTTATCGGCCAAATCAGCCATGGATGATGCCGCTTTCCTCGATGCTGTCCTTAAGCTCCTTCATTTCCAAGTCGTGCCTGACATGGAATGGGTGGTTTGCGAATGGATGCAGCTGCTCTATTGGTATGGTTTCCTCCGCACCATAGAGGTACGGAACTGCACTTTTACTCATAGTTCTGCGTGCTCCTGACTTGTAGATTTTCGGGTAAATTCGGGCCCTGAAATGTACATCGGAAACCATGTACATTTTTGCGAAAATGTATTCATACGGTCAAAACAATAAAAAAAGTCCCTAATTGCGATAAAAGCAATTAGGGACTTAACAGGTTATTATAGATCGACCTTAGAATTCAGGTCTTTCCACATTCCCGTCCAAAGCACGCAGCAACGCCATTTCCTATAAGGATGTACCCCTATTGGAAGCCATTGCAGCGCTTAGAACCAACCTGCAAATTACTTGCGGGGATTTTTAATTGCTGCCTGCTTATTGGGTCGTCATCATAGGTATGTACCCAAAAGCGCGTACTGTTTGCATCCTCAAGTATCCTATTGACGGCCCCATCCCCTTTCTTCGCTTTTGTTTTTCCCGGCATGATTTTTTCCGCCGAAATCGAATGGTAATTGTACGTTCCGCGCACATTGCATTGAACAGTACATGACTCTTGAAATAGATTTAGTTCCCAGATGAATTTCTGTCCATCGATGGAGAAGATTCTCGGCACAAATCTGTCCAGGAATTCCCGGCTGATTTCATCGTTTGGGAACGACTCTTGCCAGCTGAGTGCTTCCTCTACCTTTTCACTATCGGCAGCTCCGTTTTCTTGTTCCTGCTGGTATTCTTCTAAAATATCCTGCCGGTGATCCTGCCAAACGTTTTTGTAGATTTCTCGCGCCATCAATTCGAGCTTCCATGCTTGCACATTGGCGGCGCTGCATTTGGGGGCTACATTCCTCAGCGACCGCTGATAACAGATATATCGAACAATGCCTTTCTCTGCGCGGAACGCCCGCATTCTGGCTCCGCAGCCACAAAACAGGCGGCAAGCCCATTTGTCGGCGTGTTCGCTCTTTCCATACAAGTAAGCCTGCGTTATATTGCCGTCTTTGTACGACTGCCATGCATGTCTGCGGCGCTGACATTTATCCCATAGTTCCTCTGAAATGATTGGCTCAAAACTGCCTTTCACCAGAATGTAATCCTGTTCGCTGTTCTTGATGCTTTTATGGCTGAGGAAATCATCAATATGCGATTTGTTGTATGTCAAATACCCTTTATAAATCGTATTCTTGGTGATTGAGAGAACCTGACGCGCGCTCCATTGTGGCATTCCGGATTTATTCGGTGCGCCTTCTTGCGTTAGTGTCTGGGCTATCTCGGTGCCATTTATGCCATCAGCATACCAAGCAAAAATTTTTCTGACAGTCTCTGCCTGACTTTCCTGCATCACAAGCGTATGAGCCTTTTTATCACGCTTATATCCAAACGGTGTCGGTCCCGCAACATAGTTGCCTTTTTTCTGTGACGTCTGAATGCCCGCCTTGGTGCGTTCACTCATTTTACGGCTTTCATCTTGCGCAAGGCTTGCCATAATGGTCAGGCGAACTTCTCCATCGCAACGCATCGTCCAGATGTCATCATTGACGAAGTACACTTCAACGCCATACTGTTTCAGCTCACGGGTCGTAACCAAAGTATCCACCGTGTTTCGGGCAAAACGGGAAACCTCGCGGGTCACGATTAGGTCAAACTTCTTTTTCCGGGCATCTCGCAGCATCTTCATAAAAGAAGGCCGGGTTTTCATGCCAGTACCTGAGATTCCTTCATCGGCGTATTGCCCAACCACCGTCCAATTCGGATGATGTTCTGCAAGCTCCAGATACCAGTTCATTTGATTTTTCAGTGCTGATATTTGCGCCTCAAGTTCCGTGGACACGCGCCCATAGAACACGACTCTGCGCGGGCAGTTTTGCTGGTCTGCTTTATCATATTGCATCGGTTTTCCCTCCTTCCCCATCAGTATAATACTGCATTCAGTATTTTCAAAATGTACAAGTCAATGACTCAATCATGGTATAGAAAAGCCGTGGAAGAAGGTTCCTTCCACGGCATGATCTTTATACTACTTTTTCAATAAGGCACTGATGTTTCTTCGTTTTCTTGTCATAGTTGATAGCTACCAAGAGAAGATTTCCTGTATAGCCACGCAGCGAATCCGGATATTTCTTTTCCTTAATCTGCTGCATCGCAGTCTCCGCCGTTTGGTTCCACTTCAACTCCACAACAAGCGCCGGATAGTCATTTCGGTACTCCGGTTTTGGAACGAAAACGAAGTCTGCGAAGCCCCTGCCTGTGGGCAGCTCTCGAACCGGCTTAAAGTAATATTGCATAGCACTCAGGTATGCAATCGCCAAGACGCTGCTCAAGGAGTTTTCATTGTTGTACTGGATGGCAGAAACATAGTCATCATGGATTTTCTCAACCTGAGTGGCTACTGCATCGCCATCCATATCCAATGTCGCATTCAGCAACTTCTCAGACTCCTGCTGGAACAGCAACATCTCATTCCAATGCTTGCTTTCCACCGCAAGTGTCAATTCCTGCCGGATTTCCTCATTCGGAACGAACGCTGTTTTTCGGTTCTGGTCATATCCCAAGTAGCCAAGATGGATCATATATGTCAAAACATCATCTTTGCTTTGGATATTAACGGTATCGTTCTTGAAGGTAGCCGTGTTTACTTTAACTTCCCCACCGGAAAGCATTTCAATGATTGCCGTTTTCAGCCCATCATAGTTCATGTTGATAAGGGGAACGATTGCTTCATAGGAAGCCGTTTCCGACCAGTAGCTCTTAAACTCTCCCTTCAGCATAACGCTGACAACAGCTCTGGGATTATAAACTTGGTAATCCCGCAGCAAGTAACCATCGTACCACTTTTTTACCTTGTCAAAGTCTTTGTGGTACTCCTCGCAAAGATTCTTAACTTCTTCTTCCGTAAAGCCGATGAAAGGTGCCAACGTGCCGGCACTGACCATGGTAAACTCATCGAAGTTATTCAAGGCCGACTGCGTTTTTTCCTTTTTGATTGGCAGAATGCCGGTGAGGTATGCAAGCTGAATGTATTTTGTCGGCTCTGTACCTTTGAATAAGCCTCTCAGGAAATAGATATATTCTTCTTGAACAGCCTTATTGGTTGCTTCATCTCGGATCAGAATATCCCATTCATCAATAATCACAATAAATTTCTGACCGGTCGAGTTTCTGATACGCGACAAAGCGTCCGCCAATGTCAACACTTCGTTAGGAAGAACTTCAGGGTAGTACTCTTTTAGTTCCTCCAAAACCGATTGCGTAATGTAGGATATAATACTTTTGATGTCTGCACAGCTGGACAAAAACCATTGTACATCTATATGGATCACATCATACTTGTTGAGATGCTTTTTGAAGTCGCTACTCTTGCCGATTGTAAGCCCATCGAACATCTTTTCTGAATCGCAGCCTTTGCTGTAATAGGCTGCCAGCATATTAGCCGTATAGGACTTACCAAATCTCCGGGGGCGGCTATTGCAGATATATGCTTCTGGTGTATCAAGAACGCTGTTGGTATATTCCAGCAGACCCGTTTTATCCATATAAATTTTTGAATTCAGTGCAACTTGAAACGCACTATTATCCGGATTCACGAATCTTCCCATTTCGCCAAAGCCTCCTTCAGAAGTCATTTATTTCTAACCATTCAAATGACATTAGTATAGTCATATAGTACCATTTATCGATACAAATAGCAAGTTGGAAATTTCCCTATAATAGTACAAAAAGCGCCGCAGCATGGATTTCTTTCATAGCATGATCTATCATCGCAGACACCTCATCTGCTATGACGATGATTAAATTTTGCCATATGGAATCCTGCTTTCTGCATATAATCTTCAAAAATATATGCAGATAAAACTCGAAAGGCGCAATAAGCCACAAATTGCGATAATTCCCCTTCGATGAACCTGTCAGATGTCATCTGTTTGAACCATTCGGAATTCCCGAATAGTTGCCATCACGGTCTATTCCTCATCCGAATTATAATATTACCATTTACTGATTCAAATAGCAAATCTAGCGTCATTCCATAACGACACAATAATGCCGTGGAAGTATTTCCTCCACGGCACGATCTGTCGTTATAGCTGTGCGTTTCTCTCCCTCTGCAAATTCCAGACACGCAACCCTTCCCGGCGCTTTGTCTCGCATCGCTTTGCAGCCATGCGATATGTTTTCTCGCATCTTGGCACGCTCGTGGAATCCAGTCATGGCGCTGCTTCCCCAATGCGGTACAGCAGAGGACGCTATTCACTTTTTCGGAGGTTTGGAACCTCCTAATACATAAGAGAACAGCGAATCGGATTTTTTCCACAACTTTTTCAATTTTCTTTTTTTACCAGAAATATATCCACACGCATATCTTTCCACAAACCGGGGTGGATCTTAATCCCACGCGATTTCTGATACTCATAGGCTGTCACAAAGTCAACCGCAAAACTCAAAAGTGGTATCTTTTCATCCAGCACGCTCACCTGATTTTCTTGACAGCTTTCCAGCCATTCCACCAACTTACGCTTTCTTTTGGTTCGGCTCATGTTCAAAAAGAAATCCTGTGGACGACATATTGTCGCGCAATCGGGTCCAGCACTTTCTTTATCCTGCTTGCCGATTTGCTCTTTCTCAATATCATAGGGAACGCCACTTTTATAGGTAACCATCGCTATCGGCTGCCTTTCCGATTGGATAGGCATGATCTGCTGCACATTCATCAACTGCAACATCCAAATGTAGTGGTTATTGCTTTTTACAATCCGGTTGGTATACCTGTCCAGAAAGCCCGGCTCTATTTTACCATCCGGAAAAGAGGCATCATCGCTGAGTGCAGCCTCGATGCTGTGCATATCTAATCTTGCTTTAGGACGCTGTTCCTGTATGGAACTTTGCAGTAAGCCTTCGACATTTATAATCTCATTGTTGATTTCCGTACTTCTGCTTAAGAAATCATCCATAGTTATGCTTCGGCTTGCCCGCTGGCTGACAAGATCGTCCAATTCCTCATTCAGCGCAGAGAGCTTGTTCTCCAGCTGGTTTCCATCATTCGGTGTGCCGGTAGTGTTCAGATTTGCATCCAACATCCGCAAAAGACCCAGTATATCCTCGGCATTTTCTTTCCAAACTGTACGGAACACTTCCCTTGCCATCAATTCCAGCTTCCATTCAGATGCGTATGGTGCCGGACAAGGAATACCGTTCAGTGCTCTGGCGGCATCTTTCTTTTTGAACATTTTCGACCGTGCACAGATAAGCCGCATATTTTTCCCACCGTTGGCCGTTTTATCGTAGCCTTCGATTTGGAATCGCATCCCACAATCACAAAACAGAATTTTTGTCCATTTATTCTGCGGGAAGGACACGCCAAACTTATGGGCACGACCATCTTTTCCTTTTACAAAAGCAGCACGCTTGCTGCGGATCTGATTGCAGGTTTCCCATAGCTCCTCTGAGACGATTGGCTCAAAGTCTCCCTTTACAAGAACAAAGTCCTCCTCGCTGTGATTGATGCGGTTATGGCTGAGGAAGTCATCAATATGGGATTTATTATAGGTCATATAGCCCTTGTAAGTGGGCTTGCGGAGTACCCGTGATACCTTGCTCGCCGTCCAGCTCAGGCCACCACCGCCATCCTTGCGGTTTTCTTCTATAAGCATTTTGGCAACAGTCGTTTCTCCGTGCCCCTCGGCGTACAGATTAAAGATTCTGCGCACCGTTGCCGCCTGTTCCTCATTGATTACATAAGTTCCATCCACACGGTCATAACCGATAATATTACCGCTGCCATAGAGTACACCTTTCTCACGGCTCATCTTCTGTCCGGCTTTTACGCGCTCACTGGTCTTGCGGCTTTCATCTTGGGCAATGCTCGCCATAATGGTCAAGCGAACTTCTCCATCACCGTCCATTGTCCAGATGCCATCATTTACAAAATAGACTTCCACGCCGTATTGCTTCAGTCCTCGCGTAGCATTCAACGCATCCACCGTGTTACGCGCAAACCTCGACAATTCACGGGTGACAATCAAGTCAAAGCGGTGTTCCTTTGCGTGCTCTATCATCCGCATAAATGATGGACGTTTCTTCATTTGGGTACCGGTTATGCCTTCGTCTATGTACTGCGCTACAACGGTCCAGTTGGGATTGCGTAATGCAAGGTCTGTATACCATTCCATCTGATTTCCCAGCGCAGATAGCTGTTCCTCATGTTCTGTTGAAACGCGGCCATAAAACACCACCCTGCGCGGTCGATTCTTGTAATTCCCAATATAGTCTGTCATTTCGAACGCCTCCTTGTTCTTTCATTGTACAAGGGGCAAATTCATAAGGGAAATGTACAAAAACGCTGGTACACTTGCCATCCTTGTATGAGCGTTGCTGCTCTATACTATAAGAGTACGTTCTCTTGATTTTTTTCCACAATCACTATTTTTAGTTTATTGCACTTGACATACATCAAGTAGCCATGCCACGCGGATAGCATTTTTCAGAACATATCAACAAAAATGACCCTGCACGATTCTGTGCAGGATCAAAATATATATTCGTTTTACTTTCGTACATAACTGGTTGATGGGCCGGCTCCGACTTTTTCAAATAACTATTTCGAAAAATCAGCCGGGCTATCAAACTGGAATTTGTTATTCTCCTATGGAGGCACCGCTATCGTCTTTAAGGCCACAAATCGCAACTATACCATTATTTTTATAACTTACAACGAGAGTAGTGTCATTCCCAAGTTTCCAACATGCAGTGCTGTTTTCACTGGTATCAGGCTTCCCCCATACCTCTCTAAGCTGGTCAATATGGTACCCTGGCAAAAGGCTATTAACATCGGCTTCACTTATTTCTGCGCAACGCCAGCGAGGGACACGGCATCATCAAGATGGGCAACAGTGTATTACCATTCCCCAATCTGGAGCCCAAGGATAGTGATGTCTATCAGCTCATCACAACGAAACCGGGAGAAAGGAAGAAGCAGGAATGATTTTGCATAAAGAAAAGGCGGGTCGGAGTCCGCCTTAGAGTCAGTGGCAGTTTAGTACTGCCAGATATTGTTTTCTAAATCACGCAGACGCGCTTTGTAGTCGTTAATAAGCGCCTGCGTGTTTTCTGTATCGGGAAAGCTGACAATATAGCCGTCCTCGGATTCATGAAAGCCGACAAGGCCCGCAAGCCCTGCCATCTCCGCAACCTTGACCAAGGTGTGGTAATCATACTCGCTGTTGTTTATGTGTAAAATCATGGGGTTCTCCTAACTGCTGCTGTTTGTTGCAGATCTGTTCTACAAACTGGAATTTGTAATTACATTCCATACATATTGGCATTCTTTACAATCACTCTATCTCC
>OBLF01000134.1_pt1 | contig 94993 bp, 57 predicted proteins | sample 1519231 | NCBI WGS metagenome assembly OBLF01 (sample SAMEA2602895, study PRJEB22501) | metagenome
TTTTAGCAGGATAATATAAATGTGTAATATCTAATCTTAAGTTTATGATGTTGAGCCACGCTGGTGGTGTGGCAGTAGGTGTTCCAAAAATCACCTGCATTTCTTCCAGTTTACATAATTCCAGAAATTCATCCCAGAAATCAAATACAAAAACATCCTCCTCCGGCTCCACTTTGTTCCAGGCAAACTCTGCCACGCGGATCACGGTAATCCCTGCCGCCTTCATTCTCTGTAAATCATCCTGCCATAATTCTCTGCTCCAATGTTCTGGATAATAACAGGTTCCCATGGTCATTTCTTTCCATTGAAAATTTTGTGGTTTTCTCATATTCTGCTCCTTTTTAATCCATTTCTTTTGAAACAAAGAGTCGGAATTCTCCGACTCTTCGCTTCGCTTAATTCACTTTATTTTATTCCATATTCATCCATCAGTTTTTCACGATATCCAGGATCGTCCAACGCCAGTTGCAAGTCAGCCATTCTATCAGCTTCCAAAAGCTTCTTGGTTAATGATGCCATTCTATCACTTCCTTCTATTCTTCCTTCACTTTTTCCAGCTTTTAATCCATCATCGTACAACATCTGACCTAATCTTGTCATCGCTACAACCTCCTTTATCTCTTCCAAATCACTTCCCTGCAAAAACTTATCCGCCATTGTATATAATATTGCTACGGTCTTTTCTGCGGTTACTCTGGTATCCTGTTTTGCAAGCAATATCGCTGTTTTTATAGTATCTTTCCAATCTTGTTCGCTACTCATCAACGGTGTTAATGAGTTCAATATAATACGGACAGATATCCTCATACTCCCCATTTTTCAATCTGAATCCTCCCGGAATCACACCCAGCTGGCGAAATCCAACTCTCTCATAAAGATGTCTTGCATGAACATTACTTGCCACAACCGCGTTAAACTGCAGTACACGGAAGCCATGTACTTTTCCCTGGGCTACGCAATCCTTTACCAGCTTTTCTCCAATATGAAGTCCGCGGCTGTCGCGGGATACGGCGTAGCTTGCATTGCAGATGTGTCCGCAGCGGCCTACATTGTTCGGGTGAAGAATATATAATCCAAGAACCTGTCCATTTTCCATATTCTCGGCTACCGCTGTATAAGTCTGCGCTGCGAAAAATTCCGCGCCGGTTTTCTCATCCAGACATTCTTCCTGTGGAAATGCCACGCCATCTTCCACAACCTCATTCCAGATGCGAATCATAGCCGAAAGATCTTTTTCCTCATATTTTCTTACGATAATTTTGTTTTCCATAATGACTCTCCTCAATTTCACTTTATCGTTTCATTTATTGTTACTGAGGGTGCTCTAATTGAAAGGACACTATCATTTTCCAAAAATTATATGCAAAAACACGCAAAAAAACAATCGTATTTTTTTATGATTGTTTTTTCGATTGTTTTGCGCGTTGCACTCCCACAATCCTGGTAGCTTAAAAACTGGGCAAAACAAAGAGCCGGATCACTCCGACTCTTCGCTCGTTTCAGCATATAAAATTTTTACAACCGCTTATTTCTCCAGCATATAATCCTTAATCACATCATGATCTCTCAGCACCTTCTCCACTAAAGTTCCCTTGATTGCTTTCAGCAGAGGTTTTTTCACCAGATTCAGCGGTCCAGGAAGCTCGATTTCAAGTGGGGATCTGCCATCCATAAGTTTTACGCTGGCATCAAGGAGTTCTCTTACATCGTAAACGCTGCCCCATACTTCCGGAACACCACGGTCTACGCCCATAAGTCCGTATACAGCTTCCATTGCGGTACGAACAGAATATTCTGTGGTGAAGATGGTGTCTCTTGGAGTCTCAGCAAACTGTCCAAGGAATGCAAAGTTCACGCAGCCATCCGGGATAACGTCCGGTCTGTCGCCTTTTGCTCTTGGCATGAAGAATGCAGTGATGTAAGGCATCATGGTCGGTACACAGACTGCGCTGTTTTCAGCCAGATCCTCGATCTGATCCGTTGGTACGCCCATATGGTACAGCCACTCTTCGGTAATTTCTTTACCGGTACATTCTTTCATCGGTTTCTTTACATAATCGCCAGGTACATCTGTGAAAAGACCATATACCCAGACACAAACCTTATCTTTGTCCTGATCCTTGAACTGTCCCTGACGGTTGATGGTCCAGCTTAACAGCCAGCTGGAATCCTGGCAGCTTACGATACCGCCGGTAACAACATTGCCGCTCTTTGGATCTCTCTTGCAGATGTCGGTAATATAAGGAATGATCTTGTCATCCAGTGTGGTAACAGTTGCAGATTCCCAGTTGGTCTTTGCAATATCGGAGCAGAATTTCTCCGGATGTCCGAAAGACGGATCCTGTTTTGCAATATTTTTCCAAAGGCTCCAGCAGCCGCTTGTACGAACCTCAGCATCTCCGTTTGGAGCGTGGTTCTGGTCACCGTAGATAGTTCCCTCTGTACAGCTTCCGTTGGTAACAAATACGTAGTCATTCTCAGTAAGAAGGATTCCCTTCTCAACACCCTTTACCTTGCACTCAATGGCAGTTGCCACTTTTTTGCCATCATGGATATCAAAGATTACATTGGTAACCTCTGTGTTGAACTGGAAGTCAACGCCTGCATCCTCCAGATATTTCTTCATTGGAAGGATCAGGGACTCATACTGATTGTATTTGGTGAATTTCAGAGCACTGAAATCCGGAAGTCCGCCGATATGATGGATAAAACGCTGGATATAAAGCTTCATCTCCAGTGCGCTGTGCCAGTTTTCGAATGCAAACATGGTTCTCCAGTATAACCAGAATGTGGAATTCAGAACCTCATCATCGAATACATCCTCGATGGTCTTGTCGTAAAGATCCTCGTCCTTTGTGAAGAACAGCTTCATGATCTCCATGCAGCCCTTCTGGCTCAGGTTGAATTTACCATCTGTGTGAGCGTCCTTGCCCTGATTTACAGTAGCACGGCAAAGAGAATAGTTCGGATCATGTTTGTTCAGCCAGTAGTACTCGTCCAGAACGGAGGCACCTGGTTTTTCCAGAGATGGAATGCTGTGGAAAAGATCCCAGAGGCACTCGAAATGGTTTTCCATCTCACGGCCGCCTCGCATAACGTATCCTCTCATCGGATCAAAAATACCGTCGCATGCACCGCCTGCAATGTCCATCGATTCCAGAATGTGAATGTGGTCGCCAGGCATCTGTGCGTCTCTTACAAGGAAGCAAGCTGCTGCCAGAGAAGCAAGTCCGCTTCCTACCAGATATGCATGCTTGTCATCTACACCTTCCGGTTTCTCCGGGCGGGCAAATGCTTCGTAGTTACCGTTTGTATAATAAATGCCCTTGCTGTTTTTCTCATTTTTGCCACGCTCTGTATTGCGGTAATTCGGGTCTACGTGTGCTTCTGTGATCTGTTTCTCCTCGCGGCTCTTGTTTGCCAGAACTGCTGCTCCTGCACCTGCTGCGGCAAGTGCTGCCATGCCTAATACGGAATGTTTTTTCTTTGACATAAAAATTACCACCTTTCTGAAATTTGCCGTTACATTATTTCCGGCTATCTGTGTTTATTCTTGTTTTAACTTTTCGAATCAGCTTCTAAACTTTCTCAGATTTGTTTCCTGGCTTTCAGATAAAAAGCTTTTATTTGGCTGATTCGAAATTCTGCTGCCTTTTATTTAGTATTTCCTGTTTCTGAGTGTATTCTACGTCAAAAAATAATTTTCCTCAATTTACAAAACAAGACGGATGACAAAAAACTTATCATCCGCCTTACTTTGTAAAGTTGATTTCGAAAACTTTATGTCCCGCTCTTTCAAGATTAAAGCAGCTATGCCATAGTTATCCCTTATTTTTCGGACAAACTTAATCTTTATTGCCTTCCTTCTCCATATTCCGCAGGGAATTCCCAACATTTCCATGCATGGTCACGCAGACCATATTCGCGATTTCTTCCGGGGCTTCCTTCATTCCTCTCTTGATCCAGTCAAGCATAACACCTACGAAACTATATTTGTAAAAATCCGCAATAAATTTCTTCTGTTCCTCTGTAACCATCAGGTTCTCGCTCTGCTCTTCCACCACTCCTTCGATCAGCTGATAGGTCAGGCTGTACAGATAATTTTCCACCTGCTCTCGTTTCACAGAGCGATACACATTCAAAATAAATGGTTTATTTTCCAAAACAGCCTCAAAAATCTGCTGAAGCCCTTCCTGCCAGGTGTCGTAGGTCTTTTTTCCCTGCAAAGCCCGAGAAGCGTCCTCAATACAGGACCATTCTACCAGGTCATAAATGTCTTTAAAATGATAGTAAAAAGCCATTCGGCTGATTCCGCAGTCTGTAGTCAGGTCGCTGATGGTGATCTTGTCCAGAGGCTTCTGAAGGAGAAATTTCTTCAGAGACTCTTCCAGTGCATTTTTTGTGATATTGTTCATTCAGATGTGCTCCTCCTGATAATATTTATTTTGCAGTATGGCATCATGCAATACATGAGGTCTGTACAATTTCTAGAGCGTGTTTGAAAAAGGCTTTCTGCAAGATGTATGTCACAATTTGTGGGAGATTTTGCCCGGATGAGGGCGCCGTAGCGGACTACGGCAATCGAATTCGGACAAAACATACCGCAATCTGCAGGCTCTAAGAATTTTATAAAGCCTTTTTGAATTTTTGTCAACAGGAGCACTATGGAAAAAGCGGCTTTCATGCCATTTTTATAATAGGGCATGGGAAAAGCCCCCTTTCGCGGAGGGCACATAAAGTGCTTTTCCAGAAAGGGGGCTAAGGGGAAGCCTTATTTCATTATATCTTTTTCATCTTTCTTTTTGAGAAAAATGATAAGAAGGATTGCAGCGGAGGCTGCGAAGAGCATAAATGCAAGCTGGGTAAGAGGTGAATCGTCACCGGTCTTGACGCCATTTGTTGTAACTGCCCTGTCCTCTGGCTGCTGTGTGATCTGAGGAGCCTGGGTGGGCTCTGCAGGAGCTTCTGTAGGTTCCTGGGCCGGCTCTGCTGTCGGTTCCGGTTCTTCCTTTCTGGATGTGTTGATAATAAGGACTGTTGCATCTTCTGATGTCTCAGAAAGTGTTACAAAGCCGTCATTGATTTCCACATCATATTCAAAGGTATCGTTCAATGCTACCGGTGTACCATCTGCTGTAACCTCCGTTACATACAGTTTTATTTCTTCGCCGCCTACAGGAACTGTAACTTCTGTTTTTGCTGTTGCAGTGGATTCACCGTCCATAACAAGTGGAACAATGTTCTGGCTTACGCCGTCTGCAAGCTGTGTACAGTCTTCATCTTTGAAAATTCCTGCATAGAAGGTCTCTTCAGATTTCAGGTCTTCGCCATTTTTCTTAACAACCGTCTTATTAATTGTGATTGTTTTCACAATATAGTACTCGTCTGGCAGAAGCAGGAACTGATTATCAAACTGGAACTGTGCTGCTGTTCCGTTCTCCGTAATCTCTACTTTATTACCTGCCTGATACTGTGCTACATAAGAACCATTGTTGTAGGTACCCTCTGCAACGACTTTGCCTTCTGCGTCGGTCTCTGCTACATAGTAGGTACCGCGTTTCAGCTGGTCAAATGTTACCGAAGAGGTTCCCTGATTTTCATCAAAGTGAATCATCTTTGTGTCAGCTGCCTTCTGAGTCATTGCCTCGTCGGAGAACAATGTCACATAGAAGTCTGCTGCACGGACTGCAAGGAGTTCACCCTGGATATTTGTAAGCCGTTTAGTTACTGTAATACTACAATTTGCCGGATCTTCTGTTGGAACTTCTTTCTCATCTTTGCCTTCCGGTTTCGGGGTGTCGGCCGGATTCTCCGGTACATCACCTGTTGCGGTTGCTGTATTGAGAATGGATTTTCCAAGGTCAGATTCTTTCACCTGATAGGTGTAGGTTACGGTCTTTGCCTCTCCTGCTTCCAGGATGCCAAGGTCAAAGCTCTGGCCTTCTGCAAGCTGGATTCCTTCCAGACTGTCTGTAATCTTCACATTTGTGAGTTTCATGTTTCCGGTATTGGTTACAGTTACGCTGTAGGTAATGATGTCGTTCAGGTCTGCTTTTCCTGCTTTGTCTTTCTGGGTTCCATCTGCTGCTGTGATGGAAACAATGTCCTTCTTCACTTCAAGCTTCGGATTTTCTACCGGGTTATCTGTGTTGTCTCCTGGCTTCTCGCCATCTGGATCCTCTGGGTTTGCAGGAGTTCCTACTGCTGCGTTGCTGATCGTATTGCCTTTATCCGCTTCCTGTACCACGTAGTCATAAGTAATGGTTGCTTCTGCTTTTGGTGCAAGGCTGCTGATTGTGAAAATTGTTACCTTTCCATCCTGCTTACTGTCTGCGCCCTGGATGTTGGAAATCGTTCCGGCTGCATTCAGAGTATCTGTGATCTCTACATTTTCCAGAGTCTGGTTTCCTGTGTTGGTCACGGTGAGGGTGTAGTGGATGGTTTCGCCTGCTTTGAACATTCCGTTTTCGTGAGTGCTCTCACTGGATTTCTTGGTGAGTGTATAGCTTCTTACCGGATCAACGGTGGTTACTGTATCAGTGTTCTCAAATGGCTTACCGCCCTCGAATTCCACTTTTACCGTATTTACAAAGCTTCCGTTGGCAATGTCTGCCTCTGTAATCTTATAGGTTGCTGTTGCTGTAACAGTTTCACCTGCAGGAACCTTCTCAACTGTGAGAACGTTCGGAGTCTCCTGCGGTGCACCTTCGATCACAACACCAGGAAGTTCAATGATCCTTACGGTTTTCGCTTCGTCATAGATATTCTTTACATTGATTGTAAAGGTAACAGTCTCATCCAGATCATAGGTTTTATCCTCATGGGTCTTTGTTACAACCTGGCCTGGATCTACCGGATCTTCTTCACTTCCGTCTGTAACCTTCAGAAGTCCTGCAAGAAGAATAATGGAATAGTTCTTTGTCACATCCTGTGCTTCTGTCTCGCTGCCCTCAGCTTTCTGGCTTGCTGCATTTGCAAAAATCTTCAGATCTGTGATCTTATTCTCGCTTTCGCCAACCAGTGTCTGGCTTCCTTCTACATGTGCGATTTCCTGCTGGCCATCTGCCAGAGTTCCATCTTCCAGTTTCCATGTAGGAACCGCAAGCTCCTCGCCGTCATATTTCTTCTCGCCGCTGTCAGCCTGGAAGGTTACCTGGCGTCTGGTGATTTCAAGAGCTCCGTCCTCCACCTTAAACACAACGTTTGTAAAGTTCGGGTTGATGTTCTGGAAATCTTCTGCCTTCAGCTCCATATCGTAGGTTCCGGCATCTGTTCCTTTTACCTCAGCATTTCCAGTGAATGTGAAATCTTTGTCCGTATACAGCTTGTTGCTGATGTCTGCTACCGTGTAGCCGGTAACTGTTTTCTCTGTTCCGTCATAGACTTCTGTACCACTGTTTTCTTTCAGTGTTACCACAACCTGATCTGTTACAGGTGTAACAAGCAGGCTGCCATTCTTAGTTTCAATGGTGTAGTTGTCAGCGTTGGTATTTTCATTCAGCTTATAGGTGAATGTATTCTCGCTGTCACCTACAGTTGTCTGAGTTCCAGTTACATCATAGGATGCACCTTCGCCCTTGACAAATCCATCGCCACTTACCGTTACATCCTTTGCTGTTAACTCTGTTCCATTGTAAACCTTCTGGGCACTTGCACTGGTAAGAACCAGATTACGTTTTTCGATTACGAGAGAACCATCAATTACATGGAAGGTAACTTTTGCGAAGTTCTTATTGGTATTTGTGAAGTTCTCTTCGCTCAGTCCCATCATATAAGTATCTGCATTTGTTCCTTTTACAAGAGCTGTACCATCAAAGGTGAAATCGCTTTCTTTATACAAAGGACTGGTAATGGATACTGTATAGCCTTCTACTGTTTTCTCTGTTCCATCGTACTTCTGAGTATCTTTGTTACCTGTGATTGTTACTACTACTTCATCTTCGCTGGAGGAAACAGTAAGGATTCCTTCAAATGATGTGATGTTGTAGTTATCCGTTTTGGTATTATCTTTCAGCTCATAGCTAAAGGTATTGTTGCTGAAGCCTGCCTCTGTCTGACTTCCGGTTACGTTGTATACTGCACCTTCTCCTTCTGCGAAGCCGTCACCGCCAACTGCCACATTGTCATTGGTCAGTGGCTTTCCATCGTATGTCTTGCTGTCTGTTGCACTGGTCAGAGTCACATCTCGTCTGGAAATATTCAGAGTTCCGTCTACGATTTTGAAGGTAACACTTGCGAAGTTATGGCTTATGTTGTTAAAGTCAGATGGTTTCAGTTCCATGTTGTAAATGTCTGCATCTGTTGCTTTAATAACATCATTTCCACTAAATGTAAAGTCATTTTCTGTATACAGTTCATTGTCTATTGCTACGTCATAACCGGTTACTGTTTTCTCAGTGCCATCATATTTGGCGCTGTCACTGTGTTCGGTAATGGTGACAATTACGTTATCTGTAACCGGGGTTACCTTAAGGGTTCCCGGAGTAGTTTTGATATTGTAGTTGATTGCCTTGGTGCTGCTGTTCAGTCTGTAAGTGAATTCATTATCACTTGATCCTGCATTTGTCTGGCTTCCGGTTACATCATAATCTGCGCCTTCTCCAGGAACAAACTGGTCACCTGCGATCAGAATGTGATTCTTAGTCAGCGGAGTTCCGTCGTAAACTTTCTCGTCAGAACCACTGATCAGTTCCACATCTCGTTTGGTAATCTCAAGCTGTCCGTCTACAATTTCAAATACTACATTTGCAAAGTTTTTATTCTTGTTTGTAAAGTCTTCTGCTTTCAGATTCATCGGATATGAACCAAAGTCAGTTCCTTTCGCTGTAGCATCTCCGCTGAAGGTGAAATCAGTTTCTTTATAGAGGGTGTTGTCAATTGCTGTGTCATAACCTGTAACAGATTGTTCCGCTCCATTGTATTTCAGGGAAGCGCTGTGCTCTGTGATGGTTACGGTGACTTTGTCTGTAACTGGTGTTACTGTAAGTTCTCCTGGTGCAAGCTCAATGCTGTAGTTGGAAGCTTTGGTATTCTCATTCAGCTTGTAGGTAAAAGTATTATCGCTGCTTCCCTTATCGGTCTGGGTTCCGGTTACATCGTAGGTTGCACCTTCACCCTCTGCGAAATTATCTCCAGATACAACAATTGTATTGTTTGTCAACGGTGTGCCATCGTATACTTTGCTGTCAGTTGCACTTGTAATCGTCAGGATGCGTTTTGTAATATCGAGATAACCGTCTATTACTACAAATTTTACACTGGCAAAGTTTTCACTAATGTTTTTGAATTTCTCTGCTGTCAGACCCATCATGTACTTATCAGCATCGGTTCCCGCTGCAGTTGCACTTCCACTAAAGTTGTAATCGTCTTCTGTGTACAATGCGTTGTCAATGGATACGTCATAACCTTCTACTGTTTTTTCGATTCCATCATATTTGAAGGAATCATTATGACCTGTGATGGTTATGGTTACTTCGTCAACAATTGGAGTGATCCTAAGGGTTCCAGGTTCATACTTAATATCGTAGTTTTCCGCTTTATAGCCAGTTTTCTGAGTAAAGGTAATTTCATTCCTTACATCCTTATCACTTACATTTAAAGCACTTCCAATTGCTTTGACATCAGACACTTCGCCATTTACGAAGCCATCCCCACCTATAGTTACATCCGGACGGATTAATGGAGTTCCATCGTAAACCTTAGCAGCACTCTCGCTGGTAAGAGTTACAGAACGTGGGATAACCTCTACATAACCATCCGTAACTACGATTGTTATATTTGTGAAATTCGGATTTCCATTTGCGAAAGCGTCTGCCTTCAATCCCATAAATGTGGTTCCTGCATCTGTTCTTTCTGCAAAAGCACTGTCATTACCAATGACTTCAATATCGTCTTTTTGGTAAACACCAGATGTGTCTTCCACAATATTGATAACATAGCCTTCTGCCACTTTCGGAGTGCCATCATATTTCTCACTTACATGATTTCCAATGATTTCAACTTTTACTTTTGTGGTAACCGGGGTAATTGCAAGTTCTCCCTCAACCTGTTCAATGGCATAATTATCTGCATTGAATTTTCCTTCAACAGGTGTAAAAGTAATTGTGTTTGGTTTTGGACTGTCGGCTACATTTGTAACGCTGCCGATTGCTTTGATATCTGTTACTTCACCATCTACGAAGCCACTTCCAGTTACTGTTACATTTGAATTGGTTAATGGGGTTCCGTCGTAAATCTTGCTGGCACTGGCGCTGGTGAGGAGTACAGAACGTTTATTAATCGTTACAGTTGCTTCTCCCTGAACGGATTTGTAACCATACAGGCTCGCCTCAAATTTCACAACTGCCGGAGTATCTGCCACATTCCTGTATTCAGGTGATTTGTCCAGATCATATGCATTTGTCTTTTCATTCCAATATTTGACTGTTATATTTGGATTCTCAATTTCTGCATTTTTAATCCGTGCTGTCGCTGTTACTCCATAGCTGTTTCCATCGTATTCCTTTACTACATCTGCTGCACTTACTGTCAGACCATTTTCATTTTCGAAGATGGTAAAGTCTGCAGGGATAATAGTAAAGGTGTAGTTGGTATATTCTTTTTCCAGAGCTTCTTTGCTGTTCTGGATACTCAGCACATTCTCATGAACCTTTATAGTATCGTCTCCTGCATCACTTCTGATTACTGCAAGATCAAGATCTTTAAGCTCATCTCCTACACTGTTTTCCAATATTGCCAGTTCGAAAGCAGGATCTGGATTTCCGTATACCTTGCTGGACTCTTTGGCTTTGATGGTTACCGGGCATCTGGCAATTTCAAGAGTTCCATCTACAATTACAAATTTTACATTTGTAAAGTTTTTGCTGATATTCTTGAAATTCGCTGCCTTCAGTTCCATATTGTAGCTTCCTGCATTAGTTCCTTCTATAACCGCATTTCCGTTGAAACTAAAATCTTTTTCAGAGTACAGCGTATTGCTGATATTCGTTACATCGTATCCTGTTACGGTCTGTTTGTTTCCGTCATAAATACCTGTGCCACTGTGTTCTGTGATCGTAACTACAACCTCGGTGTCAACTGGTTTTACTTTCAGTTTTCCATATTTTTTTTGGATTTCATAGTTTTCTGATTTGGTATTTTCCTTCAAAGTATAATCAAATACATTGTCAGATTCTCCTGCTTCTGTCTGTGAGCCTGTCACTCCATAGGAAGCAATACCTTCTCCTTCTACGAATTCATCTTCTCCACCAACTACAATAGTGTCATTCGTCAGTGGAGTTCCGTCATAGAATTTTTCGTCCTTTGCACTTGTAAGTGTTATTTTACGCTGTGTAATACTTATCTTTGCTTCTACTGCAGGTCCCACATTTCCATTATTAACAACACGAACCTTTATTACAGTAGTTCCGCAATCTTTATATTTCGGAAGATTGGTAAAATTGTCATTGAGATCAGTCCACTGACCGTCTCCGATCTGATATTGAATCACATCTCCCTCAATACCAGGCGCTGTTTTTTTTTTAATGATACGGCGACCACCGAGATCTACACTCTTTCCCTACACGACGCTCTTCCGATCTAGACTCTCTGTTATAATAAACTTTAAGGACTAAACCACCGCCTTTTACTACAGCTCCACTGCGCTCGATTTCTCCACTTACACAAGTAAACCCAGTATAACCTTTAGGTGTCGCAGATACCCATGCACCAATCTTTTCTGCACCCTGAAGTTCAAATTCTTTCTTATAGTAAGTTCCATCTGGATTCTGCAGCCAATGTTCTACTGTGTATGTTGCTTCTGGGGCTACATACGTGAAAACGATCTCAGTAGTCTGACCTTTAATTGCCTGTACTACCGCCGGAGAAGTTAACTGATAACCCTCGAAAACCTTATATACAACAGTTTTCATATTATCAGTTGTGGTCACAGACTCTGCTGTTCCTATTTCTTTTCCACTCTCATCTACATAACGAATCGTATAAGTCCAGCTTTCAAGCGGTTTATAGATGAAAACAATCTCCTGTTTATCATTGTTTATAATTACACTCTTTGAAAGTTCCTGCGGATAGTAGGCGTCTATAGGCTGCGCGTTTACACTTGCATTTTTTCCTTTCTCAATGCTCTGTGCTTCGCTTCTCCATAATTCCTTTCCATCTACATCCTTTGCTACAATATAGTAAGTGATAATATCAGAACTTTTCCATTTCGCATAAAGGGTCTGATCTTTTACAATCTGTGACTCTTTTACAAATTTGTGAGTAAAAGATTCATCTGTGTACCAACCGAGGAATTCATCGCCTTCTTTAGTTGGTGTTGGTAATGTATCTCCAAGTGTCTGACCTTTGGTCACTGTCAAAGTTGACTCAGTTACTGTTCCACCATTTGGATTAAAAGTTACTGTGTATGTTGGGGCTTCCCATTTGGCATATAATGTGATGGTATGGGATGGCATTTTTGTTTGCCAGTCAAATTCTGTGCCATCTTCACATGCCGGTGATGTATACCAACCAGCAAAAATGTAATCACTGTCCACGTTTGCTGGAGGCTGTACATCTTTATCCAATGGTTTATAACCGGAGACATTGGCTTCAAATTTTATACTTGCATCTGCAACACCGGTACAATTGGCAAAATGAAGTACGTACGAGTTGCGAGAGTAATATAAAAATCCACCATATCTGGTTTCTCCTGTTACTTTATCAGCAAAATATGATACATCTTTTACATAATTGTTGTTATTTCGGTACCACCCATAATTCAATGCATCATTCATATCAAAAGAAAATCCATTTATAGGCTGAGCATCCTCGCTTGTTAAGCGAACATATTTTATATCATAGCTTTGGTATTCTTTAATTTTTCCATCTAGTGTTTCTATATAATAGACAATATCAACTCCACTTTCTTTGACAAATCCATACATAGAAATATTCTTTGCAGGCATATTGGAAAAATTTGTATAATACGTGCCGCCTTTTGATGTGGTCGCCCAAATCTTGTCAGAGTGCTTCTTGTCATTCCACTGTGTTGAAACATCCTCACCGTATCGTGCTGAAATTTCTAAGTTATTGTCTGCTTTCCAATCAGTTGGATTTCCAAAATAATCTCGTCTTTGTGAAACATAAAATTTTATTGTATATGTCTTTCTGTTATAATAAATATTCTTAACAGCCAGCCCATCGGCTGTAACCTGAATATCTCCTTTATTCTTTTCTACAGCAGGTTCAAATCCCTCATAGCGATTTTTTTCTACACTATAAGAAATATTTTTTCCAACAACATCAGTACCATCAACTATGTCCGCTTCGCCATTCTTGTTCTTCGCCATCTCATATGTTCCTGGAGTTTCCAATGATTCCTGCCAGTAAATAATTCTGTATGCAGCTCTTGTATTAATTTCCCATTTCGCTGTTACAGTAGTGTCTTCTGCCGGCATCGTTGCAGGGCAATTAGCCCAGCCTTTAAATGTATATCCAAGCTTAGTTGGCTCTTTCGGCAGTGTTATAGAAGCACCATACAGGATATCACTTGGCTCAACATAACTTCCACCGTCTGTATTCCAGGTAAGACGATAGCTGTTTCTGTCATATTTAATTTCAACGACAGTAGAACCGTCCGCATTTACTTTTGCCTGATTCACCTCTTGTGCAGTAAAGCCTTTATATGCTCTCGCTGCAGCTACAGTTGTAGTTCCTGTAGTACCGTCAATTGTTTCACTAGCATCTTCTGTATACGTTTTTCCATCTGTATTTTGAAGCAAATGCTTAACTGTATAAGTTGTTGCAGTTCCTGTATAGGTAACTGTAATTGTCTGATCTGTCTCTACTTTTCCACTAAAAGTTACCGTTGACTGGTCAACACTAAAGCCCTCTAACTGAGGTGAAGTAATCGTATTCTCATAAGTTACACCTTTTTCAAATTCAGCTACCCATGGCTGCGCTGCTACAGTTCCATCTGTATATTGATAAATAATCTGATATTTTACCTTTGCACCAATTTCAGAATACTGAGCTGTAACTTCCATATCTGCTGTTACATTACTGAAATCTTTATCCCATCCGATAAAACGATAACCATCTTTTTCAGGTGCAGCAGGTGCTACTGCAGCTTTTCCACTTTCTATCTGCTGAGTAGTTAAGGTATGGAAGGTTCCGTCCTTATCCTCATATTTAAATACAACTTCATAATAAGTAATAACGTTCTGTTCGTGATCTGTTTCATCAAGCATTAATAATGCGATATTATTCTCTGCAGCTGGTGGCTCTGCCACTGGCTCCTGAGCTACTGCTTTGTATGTAACAGTAACTTTCTCATCTTTTGTTACCGCCAGGATCTCGTAGAGACCATCTGCATTTTTCTGAATATCTGCCTGAGTGTCTGCAAAGCAAACATGGTCTACTTCATATCCATCGTTTGCTTTAACAGAAAAAGCAAAACTTTCATTTTCTTTTACTTCTTTTCTGTAAGAAGAAATATTCTCCACCGGAGCCCCTTCGCCGCGAACCTGGATTTTTCCAAAATCTACTGCGTGCTCGTCGAAAGTTACATGATAAAGAATTTCTTTCGCTTCTTCTGAAGGTTGGCTTTCCTGAGAATTCTCGGCTCCATTTTCGACATTAGTCTGGTCTTTATTTTCCCCAGAGTCAGATGCAGCAGGCTGCTCTTCTGGTTTACTCTCTTCCTGTCTATTGTTCTGGGCAGGTTCTGGGGAGTCTGCCACTGCCTGCGCTGCCGGTTCCGCTGGCTTTTCTGCCACTGCCTGCGCCGCCGGTTCCGCTGGTGTCTCTGCCACTGTCTGACCCGCCGGTTTCTCTGGTGTTTCTGCCACTGCCTGCGCTGCCGGTTCCGCTGGCTTTTCTGCCACTGCCTGCGCCGCCGGTTCCGCTGGCGTTTCTGCCACTGCCTGCGCCGCCGGTTCCGCTGGTGTCTCTGCCACTGCCTGCGCCGCCGGTTCCGCTGGCGTTTCCGCCACTGCCTGCGCTGCCGGTTCCGCTGGTGTCTCTGCCACTGCCTGCGCTACCGGTTCCGCTGGTGTTTCTGCAGCCGGTGCCGATTCCTGAACTGCCGGTGATGCAGACTCTTCAACCTGAACCTCCGGCTCCTGAGCCTGCTCTTCTGCAACCACAGCTGTATTATCAGCCACATAATTCTCAGCAGTGGTCATCACTGTATTCTGCCCGATCATTGCTACAGCCAGCAACGTTGCCATCGCTCTCCTGAACTGTAAAAACTGCTTTTTCCTCATAATGCTTCCTCCTTTTCGCAACCTTTTTTTGTTAGCAGTTGCTTAACAATTACTGTCCACTGATAACGTTTTGTATAATCTAAAGCGAACAATAACATTAAAACATTTGAGATCCGGTGAATATTTACGGTCCTTCACCGGATGCTCCGGAGCGTGCTTGAAAAAGATTTTCTGCAAGGATTGCGGGAATGATTTTTCAAACAGGCTCCAGCCTGTATGGCACTGTGAGCCATACGGCTAAATCTCTACTATGTTCCAATTATAGCACCTCCTTTTCCACTATCCTGATTTCAGGGAATGAACTGCACGCTTAGGGAACGAAATGCACAAAAATCCACGAAAATGTGCATCCTATATTCGTAACTAAGGGCAGATATCCGCCTCCGAACTTATATATGCATATATTTTCTGAAATATTCATCGCTATCCTGGAATATATTTGAAAAGTGCTTTCTAAAAGATGTGCATCACAATTTGTGGGAGAACATCCTCCACTTTACAAGAAAAACGCTCAATGCTACAATATTCCCCAGATATTTGACAAAAAAAAGCCCCTGTGGGGGAATACATAAGGAGAACACCATGGAATTAAAGCTTGAAAACGGACGTCCCGCAGATACCACGGGCAGACTTGAAAAAGAGATACGTACTTATGATTTTCTTGATGCACTTCAGGTGCCTTATCAGAGGATTTACCATGAAACTCTGATGACCATTGAAGCTTGTAAAGATGTGGATAAAGTGCTTGATGCAGTAATCTGCAAAAACCTGTTTCTCTGCAACCGCCAGGAAACGAACTTCTATCTGCTGCTCCTGCCAGGCGACAAGAAGTTTAAGACAAAGGAAGTATCTTCCCAGCTTGGCGTTGCCAGACTTTCCTTCGGCAATGAAACTTATATGGAGAAATTCCTTGATATCACACCTGGTTCTGTCAGTATACTTGGACTTATGAACGATAAGGAAAATCATGTGCAGCTGCTTATTGATGAAGATCTCCTGAAGGAACCTTACATCGGCTGTCACCCTTGTATTAACACCTCCAGCCTGAAAATTAATATGAAAGATATGATGGAAAAAATTATTCCGGCTATGAAACATGAACCGATTTTTGTGAAATTGGGACAGGAAGAATAAAATTGCAATTAACTAATTTGTATGTTACCCTTTCTTCCATTATGCCCAAAATAAAACAGACAGATACACATTTTAATCATGTACCCGCCTGTCTCATTTCAGTCTTTATTCAATTTTTATTTGCTCTTCCGCTCCTTTACCAGTGCAAATACACTCTGAAGTACAATGAAGAAGCACAGCAGGATTGCTGTTACAATGTTGGACCAGGAGCTGATCAGTTTTCCATTGGTTTTAACCAAAGTAGAAATCGTACCATTGATCAATACACCAAACAAGGAACCAAGTACATTTCCTACACCACCGGTAAGAAGTGTACCACCGATGACTGCGGAGGAAATAGCGTCCATTTCAAGGCCGGTTGCCTGGGTGGTGGTACCTGCCATGGTATTCAGGCAGTAGCAGATTCCGCCGATGGAAGTAAGGAAACTGGAAAGAATATATGCCTTCATCTGTGTTTTCTTAACATCAAGTCCCATCAGGGTTGCAGACTGCTGATTGCCGCCTACTGCGTAAATACTGCGGCCGAAGCGTGTGTATTTCAGCATCAGATAAATAGCAAGAACTACGATCAATGCAACTACAACAGTTACACGAAGGTATGGAAACTGCATGATTCCCTTTTTGTTCAGATACCCTCCAAATGGTAGGGAAATCTTAAAGCTGGAAAGAGTGGTAAAAATCTTGTCAGAAACAATACTTACCTGCTCTTTACAGATCACGGCTGTCATACCTCTGGCAAAGAACATTCCTGCCATAGTAACGATGAAAGGCTGAATTTCCAGGTAGGAAATACAGAAGCCCTGAACAATACCAAATATAATACCAATTGCAAGAATCAGAAGCATAAGTACCGGGCTGGACCATCCCCACTGCTCAATTCCCACTGCCAGGATCATACAGTCCATAGCAACCAGGGAACCTACGGAAATATCAATACCGCCAGTAAGCATAACGCATGTCATACCAGCTGTAATGCAGATCAGACCTGCATTGTTGATCAGGATGTTCAGAAATGTCTGGAAACGGGTAAAGCCTTTGTCCGCATATACGATACATCCTGCAGCATACATTACAAAGAATAATACAATGGTGATCAGCAGCAACAGGTTATTGCTGTTTATTTTTTTCTTTTTCATGCCCGAGCTGCCTCCTTTCCTGATTTCTTTGTCAGCTTCTTAAAGAAGGCTTTGGCTGGCTCAGCCTGAATTACTACGATAATAATAACTACGATTGCCTTAAATACCGGTGCCTGTGCAGAAGAAACACCAAGTGCATACAGAGTTGTGGTAATCGCCTGGATGGTGTACGCTCCAATGATGGAACCTGCCAGGGAAAACTTACCGCCGCCAAGGCTGTTGCCGCCAAGTGCTACAGAAAGAATTGCATCCAGCTCCATGTTCAGACCGATGTTATTGGTATCTGCTGAATAGATTCTGGAGGTTGCAACCATACCTGCAAGACCTGCACAAAGACCGCAGATTGCATAGCACATAAGGATGATTTTTGCAGAATTAAAGCCTGCGATACGGGAAGCTTTTTTGTTAATACCAACACTCTGGATGTAAGTTCCAAGTGCTGTGTAGCGAAGTACAATAGAAGCAATTGCCACACACACAGCAGCCACAATGATCGGTGTAGGAATGATTCCGCAGTAAGCGCCAAGCTTCTGGAAAGAAGGAACTCGAACATAAACGATCTGGCTGTTGCAAAGAAGAAGTCCTACTGCTCGGCCTGCCGACCATAGGATCAGGGTGGCGACCATAGGCTGAATATTCATATAGGCAACCAGAAATCCATTAAAAACGCCACAGATCAAAGTGACAAGAAGTCCGGCTCCAATGCCAACCAGCAGCGGATGCGCATATTCCTGCACATTTACATTTCCGTATCCTGCAAGGATCATACAGCAGACACCTGCGTAAAGACTCATTACGGAACCAACGGAAATATCAGTACCGCCGGAAGCAGATACAACGAGTGTCATACCGATTGCCAGTATGGCGATTTCACTTCCACGGTTCAGGATGTCGATCAGACGTCCGTAAAGTACACCATTCTTAATGGAAATCATAAAGAAGGAAAGCGGTGCACTTCCTGTTGCAATATCATATACTACGTTGATCAGCATGACCAGGATCATACTGAAAACCGGAAGGAACAGACGTTTCTGCGCCAGTTTTTTGAAATTACCCATTACTGCTCACCTCCTGCGATTGCTTTCATTACGTTCATCTGGTTCATATCTGCCTCATCAATCTCTCCAACCTTCTGACCGTCACGGAGAACTGCCATACGGTTGCAGGTACGGAGCATTTCCTCAATCTCAGAGGAAATGAAGATCAGACTCTTTCCTTCATCTGCAAGTTTCAGAACCAGCTTCTGGATCTCTGTCTTGGTACCGATATCGATGCCTCGAGTAGGCTCGTCCAGAATCAGGAAATCCGGGTTTGTTGCAAGCCATCTTGCAAGGATAACCTTCTGCTGGTTTCCACCGGAAAGCTGTTTGATCAAGGTCTCACGGCTTGCACATTTGATCTGGAGAAGATCAATATACTTGTCTGCAATCTCACACTGTTTTGCCATAGGGATCTTTTTCAGAATTCCCTGTTTTGCCTGAATTGCAAGGATGATATTTTCTCTTACAGACAGATCTGCAACAATTCCCTCCGCTTTACGGTCGTCAGGAAGAAGTCCCATTCCAAGATGCATGGCATCAATAGGATTTTTCACCTTAACTTCCTTGCCTTTTACTTTCAAAGTACCAGTCTGGGCGCGGTCAGCACCATAAATAGCACGTGCCAGTTCGCTTCGTCCGCTTCCAAGAAGTCCGGTAAGACCGATAACCTCTCCTTTGTGGATATCAAGGTCAAATGGTTTGATGGTTCCTGCATGGCTTAAGCCACGTGCTTCGATTACCATCGGCTCTTTTCTCTTATCTCCTGTGGTCTCCGGTTTAATGGAAGCAAGATCGTCGAAATCTTTTCCCATCATAGCTGCTACCAGCTTCACTCTCGGAAGATCTGCGATCTCATACTCGCCAACCAGCTGACCATTTCGAAGAACGGTAATTCCGTCACATACTGCATAAACCTGTTCCAGGAAATGGGTAACAAATATGATTCCTACACCTTTCTCCTTCAGTCTGCGCATCATGGTAAAAAGCTTTTCTACTTCACGATCATCCAGTGAAGATGTGGGCTCATCCAGAATGAGCACCTTACAGTCCATATCTACAGCACGGGCAATTGCGATCATCTGCTGCAATGCCAGTGAATATTCTTCAAGATTACGTGTTACATCAACGTCAAGCTCCAGCTGTTTCATAAGGGCAGCTGCCTGACGGTTCATTGCCTTTCGGTTGACCGTTCCAAGCTTTGTCAGCGGCTCGCGGCCTATGTAAAGATTCTCTGCCACCGAAAGGTTTGGACAGAGGTTTACTTCCTGATATACAGTAGAAATGCCCTTCTTCTGGGCGTCCATGGTATCTTTATTTACGATGGGATGATCAAATCCTTCCAGATAAATCTCTCCAGCCTCAAATTTATTTACGCCGGTCAGGCACTTGATCAGTGTGGATTTACCCGCGCCATTCTCTCCCATCAGCGCGCGGATTTCACCTTTTTTCAATGTCAGATCCACGTCTTCCAGTGCTTTTACACCTGGGAATGTCATGCAGATTCCCTGCATTTTCAATACTACTCCTGCCTCCAACGCGATTCCTCCCTTCCCGTTATCAACTTCATTTTTCATTCTCCCCGTTATCGCGTTATTTGCCATAGATTTCTCGGTTCTGCGGCTCATAACCTCGTATAAACAACGGGATAAAACACGCTCTGCGAGTTTTACCCGTTATCGCGGCAGCCGCCAAGGTCTCATGCAAGCATGGACTTTGGCTCGTTGCTCGCGAAAATTAAGGGGAAGAAAATCCGCCTTGGGACTTTCCTCCCCTATTCGTTCATCTTTATCGGTTTTCAACTGCTTACTGATAACCAATTTCGATGTTTACGGATTGTTTCACAGCTCTGCTGTTTTCACACTCTCCGATTGATTTTTCTGATTAGTAAGCACGTCCAGCCAGAACTTCATCAGTCATAGTTGTTGCATATTCGCTCTCGATTCCAGGTGCTACGAATGCCTGATCCTCAACAAGTGTTGTCTTCTCAAACTCTTCGCCTGCCTGCATTTTTTCGATTACGCCCTTAACAACCTCAGCCTGGATCGGGTTACACTCAACGTCACAGTTGATCTTTCCATCTAATGTATACTGAAGTCCATCGTGTGTTGCATCGAAGGAAATAAGAGTTACATCACCGTCTACGCCGTAGGTGATACCTGCTGCATCCATTGCATCCATTGCGCCGTATGCTTCGTTATCGTTCTGGCAGACAACTACATTGAACTGTCCCTCGTAGGATTTGATGAAGGACTCCATAACTTCCTGGCCACCAGCCTGTGTGAAGTCACCGGACTGAGAATCAAGGATCTTCCAGTTGTCATGCTCTTCTGCTACCTGATTGAAACCATTTGTACGTCCAAGTGCTGCGGAAGCTCCTACGGAACCTTCGATTACAAGGATGTTCGCGTCTTTATCGCCAAGATACTCAGCTAACCAGTTACCAGCTGTGATACCTTCGTTTGTTGTGTTTGTTCCAACCCATGCATCATATAAGTCGTCGCTTGCTTCGATTTCACGGTCTGCGATGATTACAGGGATTCCAGCATCCTGTGCTTCCTGAAGAACGGTGTCCCAGCCAGCGGACTGGATCGGAGCGATTACGATGTAATCCATATCTTTACTAATGAATGTACGAACTGCTTCAAGCTGTGCAGCATTGTCATTGTCGCAGTCTACAAGATCAAGACTATATCCGGCATCTTCTGAGAAAACATCCTGATAGTTCTGAGTGTTTGCTGTACGCCAGTCTGATTCGTGTCCAACCTGTGCGTATCCAACTGTTACCAGATCGTCAGCGTAAACCGGCATAGCCATCATGCTGAGTGTTGCTGCTGCGAGTGCCATAACTGCTAATTTCTTTTTCATAGTGATTGTTCCTCTCTTTCTTTTAGAAAAATACTTTTGCAGGTCGCGCCTGCCATTGGTTTCTCGTTCAACACTGATCCGTTTGCTGTCTTAGCTTTCCGTCCGTTCTTGAATCCGTGTTCTTCTTGATGTCTATAATTTAGCGAAAATCAACATAAATTTCAATATTATTTTCCCGTCTTTTGGTTGTTTCGTCAGTTCAAACAATACAAATTTGTTGGTTTTCATAGTGAAATACAGACAAATTTATATTATAATGGACTTCAGGCAGGAAAAGGGTTGATATTTTATGATTTCTCATTTAGAAAGTTTGTTTTCTTATGATTTTGTGAAAAATATTACACCTTTTTCTATGTTTTTCGATTTGGCAAACTGTCTAAGCTGGGAAAAAAAGGTTTGATCATTTGAAAAAAGGTATAATATTTTGGGTTTTAGAAGTGAAAAAGCAGAAGATTTATTGGGAAATCATAAATAATTCATGTGAAAATTTTATGAAATAACTATCCCAGCAAAATAAAAAAACCAGAGTGGCGCGACAGATTGCGGGAATGCTTTTTCAGACACGTTCTAACCTAAGAAAGAGGAACTAAAATATATGGCGATCAAATATAAATGGCTGATTGAACAGCTAAGAGAAATCATTTCAGATTCTATTCAAAAGGGAATCAACAAGCTTCCCACCGAACAGGAGCTGGCTGTCAGATACCGTGTCAGCCGACAAACGGTCCGGGCTGCGCTGGCGGTTCTTGAAGATGAGCGGGAAATCCGCCGCATTAAAGGGAGCGGAGCTTACATTACCGGACTTTCCAGCCTGGAAGACCGGAATATAGTTGGAATTCTGATTCCCGATGAACAGCAATATGAATATCCTGCACTGATAAATGATATTCGTGTGACGCTGGCTGCGGAGGGATTTTCCTGCAAGGTTTACCCCACTCACAATCATGTGGACCAGGAACGGCAAATCCTTCAGTTTCTTTTGAAAAGTCCGCTGCGGGCGCTTATTGTGGAGCCTGTAAAAAGCGCCTTACCATCACCTAATACTGAGCTTTATCAAAAACTGATACAAAAGGGAACCTCCATTTTGTTCCTGGGATGTGCCTACCCCCAGTTGTCTCAGATTCCAGTAATCCATGAAGATAATCTATATGGGGCTGGTCTTCTGGTGCAAAGTCTTGTGGAAAAAGGCCACTCTTCTATCGCCGGTATTTTCCAGATGGACGATCAGCGGGGGCATGAACGATACCAGGGATTTCTGGATGCCATGCAAAATCAGGGGCTGACTGTACCAGACCGCAACATCTGCTGGTATACCACACAGGAGCTGGATGATTTCCGTCAGAGCCGGGATATCAGCTTCCTGAAAAAATTTCTGGAACGGATCACCCCAGACTGCACTGCGTTTATTTGTGAGGATGACTTTATTGCATGGCTGTTATGGGAAGAGCTGTCGCTTGGACAGGAGAAAAAGATAGCAACTCATGCTTCCCTTTCATCCTCTCTTCAAAGCACTGGATTCAAGACTACTTCCGCCGACCATAGTTTCGAAACCACAATAGCACTAGCCGCCTTCAATACCAGCTACCTTACCACATCTGGTCTGCTCCGCGCCACAACACTGACCCATTCCGCACACCAGCCTGGTACTCTGGCCGCCCAGATGAGCATAAGCAAATTAAAAGGACTCCCTGTCTCTTCACAGGAAGTCCCATGGCAGTTGTCGCTGCCGAAATCGCATAATTAATTTTGAATATCATGCAGTCCCCTTACTCCGATATTCCCTTGGACTGCACCCAGATTTTTTCTTAAACACATAACTGAAATAATGAGGATCCTTATATCCCACCTCCTGCGCGATCTCTCCGGACGACTTGTCCGTCTCGCGCAGGAGTTTTTTCGCTCTGTCAACACGTTTGCAAGTAATATACTCTACAAACGTCTTCTGCATATTCTGGCTGAAAATTGCGCTTAAATAGTTGGCACTCATATTCACCGCATCCGCTACTTCATTCAGGGAAATGGTCTCTTTATAGTAATTCTCATCAATATAATCCAGCACTTTCCTCATGGCGCTGTTGCCCTGAGACTCATTCTTCTCATCCCTGATATCAATGGCACTCTGAAGAATATCCACACAATACCCTGCCACCTGTGATGCCTTGATGCTGGTATCCTGATATTTTCCCTCGATCCGTTCTGTATAACCCTCTTTTTCCACACCAATGGATTCCAGATACATAATAGTTGTAAACCGAATATGAAGCACCACATAATCCCGGAACATTCTGGACTCCAATGCCTTACTCATTCCACCCAGATATCCCTGAACGAACTCCTGGATCTCACTGCTGCTTCCTTTTGTGAGAAAATCCTTGATGATCTCAGGATTCAGCTGTGAAGAATCCACTGCTGCCAGCCGGTTCTCTCCCTGCGAGTTTACATAACTTTCCAAAGTTTCTTCTGTAAGCACATGAAGCCCCGGCACCATAAAACGATATGCAAAATAATGATTCACGCTCTGATAACACTGGGAAAGCAGGCTCAATCTCTCCACAGGTTTTCCTACCGCCACATACCAGTCCATCTGCTCTTCCTCTTCGCAGGTCCGTTTCACATACTCCACGCAATTATCTGTCAGCTCCGGAAGCCGGGACAATTCCCCCTTTACCAGAACTCCGTAACTGTTTACATTCCAGCGGAAAAGCAGATACTGGGGATAGCGAAGAAAATAATGAAGCACTTCATCCTGTTTCCGAAGAAAACCTGCCATCTTGTCCTTATTTTTCTCCTGTAAATACAGGAAAAGCAGATTATATCCTGCTGCCGTAATTTCTATGGACTGACGCTCTGCCTCATCATAAATCTCCTTAACCGACAGCTCCCCCTCCAGAATTTTCTCCATAAAACGCCGTCTGGAAAACTGCTCATACTCCTGGATCTCATTCTGAAACTGGGTGCGGTAGTCCTCCTGCTCCTGATCCTGCTCGATCTTATCTTTCAGTTCAAGAAGTACATTTTTCAGCTTCATTCTGGTAACCGGCTTCAGCAGATACTGGTCAACACCAACTTCAATTGCCTGTCTCGCATATTCAAAATCATCATACCCACTGATAATAATAATCTTCATCCGCGGAAATTCTTTGCTCACAATTTTACTTAAGGAAAGCCCATCCATAAAAGGCATTTTAATATCCGTGATCAATACATCCGGCTTCGTCTTACGGATCAGGGGCAAAGCCATTTCCCCGTCTGCTGCTTCTCCTACAAAACGGTATCCGAACTGATCCCAGGGAATCCTGTCCCTGAGCCCTTCGCGGATCACCGTCTCATCTTCAACCAGAAATACCTTCCGTAACATTTTCTTCCTCCCCAACGTTCTCCTGGGTATACACCCGCTCCGGAACATAATATGCTTTCTCTATTTCTTTGCCAGCTTCCATATCCTGAATGATCTGCTCCACGTATTTTCCCTGGTCAGGATTACACTGGACATCAATGTTGATCTCCTCGTTTCTCACCAGCTCCACGCCCGCATCCACCGCATCAAAGGAAATTACCGTAATATCGCCGTTCACTCCTGCAGTTTTTCCTGCTTCTCTGATGGCTTCAAGAGCACCAAAAGTCATGTCATCGTTCTGTGAAACCACCACATCTATGTCCTCATACTGATCCAGAAGCCTTGCCATCTCTTCTTTTCCTTTTGCTGTGGTAAATTCTCCGTCTACCTGCTGCAAAATGTTCCAATTGCGCTGCACCTTTGCCACTTCATTGAACCCACGGGTTCTGCCGATGGTGGCGGATGCGCCTTTGGTTCCTTTCAGCACTACAATGTTAACTTCGTCATCTTCCCTGCCCTGCTTTTTCATGTAATCCTCAAGCCAGTAACCGGCATCCTGTCCTTCGCGGACAAAATCGGAACCAACCCAGGAAGCATAGAGGGAGTCATCATCTACAGAAACCTTACGATCTATGAGAATTACCGGAATCCCGGCATCCTTCGCCTCCTGAAGCACAGTGTCCCATCCAGATTCCTCAATAGGAGAAAGTACGATATAATCCACCTGCTGGGAAATAAAGCTTCGGATGGCCTTGATCTGATTGGCCTGCTTCTGTCTGGCATTGTCAAAAATCAGCATGTAGCCGTTTGCCCTGGTGAAAGCGTCCTGAATGGACTGAGTGTGGGCACTTCGCCATACAGATTCGCTTCCCACCTGGGCAACTCCTACTACGATCAGATTATCGTCCTCCGCAGGAGTTTCCTGCACTTTACTGCTCAAAGGGCTTCCCAGAAGGGCCAGTGCCATAAGCACAAGCACAACCGGCGCCACAGCCCAGATATTTTTTCTTATAAACTGTCTCATACGCCTGTCTCCTCCTGCTGTGGCTGTCCACCCTCAATTGTCTTATTGGCATTCTGCTGTTTCGGATTACTTTCTATTTTTTTATTTGCGTCAAAATTCACGCGGTTGCCGACTTCAACCGCTTTTGCTGTATCATTCCCTGTTTTCTCCACCGGAGCTTCCAGAATAGCCGGAATTACAATCTCCACTGTAGTTCCCTTGCCCTTCTGTGACTGGATCTTCATTCCATACTCCGGTCCGAAATACATGTGGATACGCTCATTTACATTTGCCAGACCAAAGCCCTTCTCCGTCTCCTGGCAGGGCTTCTCGATCTGCTGGCGAAGCTGTTCAAGCTCTTCCTCATCCATGCCCACACCATCATCCCGGACAGTCAGACGGATAATATCTCCCTCTTTTTCCCCATGAATGTGAATACATCCCTTAGCACGTTTATACTTGATTCCATGGTAAAGTGCATTCTCCACCACCGGCTGAAGAGTCAGCTTCAGAATCTGATATTTATAAATTACCTGATCCAGCTGAATGTCATATTCCAGAATATCCCGGTAACGCATTTCCTGGATCTGGAGATAACTGCTGATATGCTTCTCTTCTTCCTTAATGGAGATAAATTCCTTCCCTTTGCTTAGGATCTCACGGAAAAAGTCTGACAGGGTAACAACCATGGTCACCGCTTCGTCCGGCTCATTGGACTCGATCAGCCACACAATGGTGTCCAGCGTATTATAAAGAAAATGAGGCTGGATCTGCTCCTGAAGAAGGCGCAGATCTGCTTTTCGCATTTTCCGCTCGTCTTCCTTCACCTTATCGATCAGAGACTGCATGCTTCCTGCCATTTTGTTAAAGCTCACTGCAAGCTCAGCCACCTCATCCTCGGAATCCGCCTGGGCTCTGGCATTAAAATCACCCTGAGCGATTTTCTCCGTAGCCTGGTTCAGCTGACTGATAGGCTGTATAATACCGGAAACGATCATCACCGCGCTGACTGCAACCACAATGATCAGCACGCCGATCAGCACACTGCACACCACCATGAACCGCCTGATCTGATCCTGCAGGGTATCCGTGACCTTGTCCATATAACGTGTCTGATAATAAATATAATACTGAATATCGTCCTGGATCAATTCTGTCAGAATGTAAATATTGTTGTCCAGCTTCTCAATATTCTCATTATATCTGCCACCGGCAGAAATGCTGTCCACAATATCGTCCACCCTTTTTTCCAGGGTATCGATATTGCGAAGAAGGCTCTCCAGCCACAGCTTGCTCTCAGATTCTGTGGTAATGGCTGTCAGTCTGGTAAACTCGCTGCGTAATTCATCTATTAAAGTATATGGATTCTTAAGACTTTTGTCTGTTTCGATGGTATCCAGAGTGACGTAGCCAACAACCAGCTTATACAGGCTCTCGTCCATCTCTTCTTTGAAATTCAGATTGTAATTGTTCGCTACAGTCATGTTGCTTACGATCTCATCGTAGGTATTGCTGTAGCTTGCCATCGAGGCAAGAAGATACATCACAAGAAGAATAAACGGCAGTGTTACCACTGCCGCCAGTGTAAGAATTTTCTTTTTCATAAAGTAAAACTTACCCCCACTCCCGCAGGTCCCCCGACCTGCAAATGCTGCTGTTCACGATCTTTCCCAAAAACCCTTCGCCGAACAATACCGCAATATAATACATTATAATAATCCATGCCTACTGCACCGTCTCAATCATCTTCCCCACATAAGAATTCTGCACAAGCATAGGCTGCTCTGCTGCTCTCTTCATTTCCACCTGGATATTGCCTTGAATATCCTGCAAACACTCCAGAAGCAGCGGATTGAAGGTTCCGCACTCACCAGCCAGAATCATCTCCATAGCCTTCTCATGGGAAAATGCTTTCTTATATACGCGCTCACTTGTCAGTGCATCATATACATCCGCAACAGAAACCACCTGGGCTGCAATCGGAATTTCTTCCCCCTTCAGACCATCCGGATAGCCCTTGCCGTCATAGCGCTCGTGGTGCCATCTGCAGATCTGGTAAGCCACCTTCACAAGCTCCTCATCCTGATATACCCCAAGACTCTTCAGCATGGAAGCACCGATCAGGGTATGCTTTTTCATTTCCTCAAACTCTTCATTTGTCAGTCTGCCTGGTTTATTCAAAATCTTCTCATCGATTCCCACTTTACCAATATCGTGAAGGGCAGATGCTATTGTGATCATGTACTGGTCAGACCATTTCAGATCATATTTGTCTGTTTTCTGCATCAGTCTGTCCAGCAGAAATCCGGTCAACATCTTTATGTGCTGAACGTGCTGACCGCTCTCTCCATTACGAAATTCTACGATATGGCTGAGAATATCTATCAAAATTTGACTATTTTTTTCTTTTTCTCGAATTTGATCCGTTACAAGTGTGATTAGGCGCCTCTGTTTTGCGTATAATTTAATAGTATTATATACACGCCGGTAAACAACCCTGGCATCAAACGGGCGGCTGATATAGTCTGAAACTCCCATTTCATACGCCCGGCGTATATATGATTCTGTCTCCTCACTGGAGATCATGATGACCGGAATGTCCTCGATCCAATGATTCCGGTTCATCTCCTCAAGAACTGCAAAGCCGTCCATGCCAGGCATTACAATATCAAGCAACACCAGTGAGATTCCTGCACCATACTCCCGAAGCACGGAGAGACATTCCTCCCCATTGCTTACTTCCATAGTCTTAAAATCATGGTGCAGAATCTCCGCAAGAATATCACGGTTCAGCTCAGCATCATCCACGATCAGAATCTGCTGTTTCAGCTCATCACGATTAACCTCTGCGCCATCTGCATTTCCATCTTTTATCTCATTAGACTCGGTTACCACCAGATTCTTACGGGTTTTCTCCTGGTACATAAAGCGGTCAGCTCTTCCTACCACACTTCCCAGCGTTTCATCGACCCCGGCAATTGTACCTCCAATGCTCACAGAAAGCTGAATCCCTGCATATCCCGGCACAGCAGCCAGATGGATCTTATCATGGATTTCCTGCAGTCTTCCGGCAAATTTCACTTCCGTTACTCCAGGAAACACCAGAAGAAACTCATCCCCACCATAGCGGATCAGAATATCATCCTTACGGATATGCTTGCATATGGTTTCTGCAACAACAGTCAGTGCCATATCCCCGACATTATGTCCATATGTGTCGTTATAAAGCTTAAAATCATCCAGATCGATCATGGCAATTCCAGCCGGTCCCATCTGGGACTTCAATTCTTCTTCATAATAACGTCTGTTGTATGCCTTCGTAAGAACATCCTGATACAGTCTCTCGTTATATCCGGTAAGACTGTTGATCAGGCGCTCATGGTCTTTCCGATCGATCAGACTGTTTTTGTCCATTTTCTTCAAAAGCTCCATTACATAAGGATTACCGTCAATTTCCAGATATTTAGCCATGATCTGATAAATGTCATCTCCAATAAATTCCAGCTTGCACAGCTCTGCCTTCCGTAAAAAGGCTTCCATTGCCACACAGCCCTGGCAAAAATGTCCTATGCACAAATCTGCTTTTTTTGTCTGTCCGCCCTCTGCTGCCAACAGACCTTCTGCATTCAATTTCTCCAGTTTTTCCTGGTCAAGAAGCCTTACAAAGTTAAAAACCCTACGGTAACAGACCATCTCGTATTCTGCCTGCTCCATGGTGATTTTGTAATCTGATACCATACTTTATCTATCCTTCTTCGTTGTAAAGCATATTTGGACAATAAGCTTTCTCAACTCTTCCTCTGTATATGCAATATAATCTGGTTTTTCCATACCTTCCGGAACCGTATAACGGTGATGGTTCATCCAGATGGTCTTCCATCCGGCATTTTTTGCACCTGCAATGTCATTCTCCAGAGAATCCCCGATCATAAAAGTATTCTCCGGCTCCATCCCCCATTTTTCTTCTGCCATGCGGAAAATCTGTACATCCGGCTTTGCCACTCCCACGCCTGCAGACACGATCAGATGATCCTCTGTAAACCATTTATCAAGTCCCAGTATGTGAAACTTCTGAACCTGATGGGAAAAAGGTCCGTTGGTGATCACGCCCATTTTCACTCCGGCAGCTTCGCATTCGTCCAGCAGTTGTGTCATTACCCCTGAAACATGAAGATGAGACTGATTCTCTTTATATCTCTCCTGGAAGAGCTCTGCCTGCTCTCTGGTAAAGGGAATTCCCAGGTCTTTCATAGTATTTTCAATTCTGTAAATCCGGGATTCATGAATGGAAACCTGTCCACTCTCGCTGAACAGAAACATTTCAGCGCTTCTTTTCCCGAAAATCCGGTAAAACAGCTCCGGATCCGGAAGCTTCCTGCCCAGACTGAACTCACAGGCTGTAAGCAACGGCTCCATCTGGCTGTATAAGGTATCATCTATATCGAAAACCAGAAATCTTTCGTTGTTCATTTTGCTGACTCTTTTCCTTTTTCGTATAACTCTAAAAAATATTATGCCGCAGTCTGCAGACAATAAAATAATTATACCTTTTTAAGGTAGGTTACGCAATCTATTATTCAGTTTTCTATGTGTTTTCTAACTATTTCAAAGCAGAGTATATTTGAAAAATCTGTTTCGCAACCGGCATGCCTCGCTTTGTGGGAAATTTTGCCCGAAAAAAGAGGTCCACCTTTTTTACAGATGAACCTCTCTCATTCTATTATTTATTTTATTCACATTTCCGAAGCTTTTTAATTCCAGCCCTCGCCGTACTGGAGACCTGAGCCGCCTTCGTTATTCTCCCAGTCTTCCAGAAGATTATCATCCTGGCTGCTTCCCTGACCGTCACCGTTGTCCTTGGAATCCGTACTCTGTGTATTTGTGTTCTCGCCAAGAGTTACAGTTACTGTCTCTTCTTTGTAACCTTTTCCATCCGGAACCTCAATGGTAAGCTCTACATCCTCACCAGGCTCGTAGTAGGAAAGGAAATCAACCAGCTGTTCCTTGGTTGTAACAACCTTGCCTGCAAATTTTGTAATGATGGATTTTGCTTCAATACCAGCCTCATCAGCTGCACCGCCTTCTGTTACGTCTCTTACAAGAACGCCTTCCGGAACACCGTATGCTTCACTTACTGCACTGTCAACACTCTGAGCTGTGATTCCCAGAACACCGTGGTTATCAACTTTATCTCTGGTCTCCTCATTCATCAGGCTCTCCAGCGTATCTGTTACATCAGAAATTGCAATTGCATAACCGATACCCTCAACCGCTGTGGAAGCAAGCTTTGCAGAGTTGATACCAACAACCTCACCGTTCATGTTCAGAAGAGCACCACCGCTGTTGCCTGGGTTGATTGCTGCATCTGTCTGGATCAGGTTTGTAGCGGAATTGCTGTCGCTGTCATAATCACCAACTGTATCATCAGAATTCAGCTGACGGTTCTTGGCGCTTACAATACCGGTTGTTACGGACTGACCATAACCAAGTGCGTTACCAATTGCAACAACCTGTGCACCAACCTTCAGGTCATCGGAATTACCGATAGTTGCAATCGTAATGGCATCCATTGTATCGCTGTCAATATCATCCAGGGAAACTGCTACAACTGCAAGATCCCTCTCGCTGTCATAACCTTTTACCTTAGCCTCACATGCTGTGCTGTCACAGAAGCCAACAGATAAAGTCTCCGCACCTTCTACTACATGATAGTTGGTTGCGATCAGAAGCTCGGAATCGTTCTTACCAATGATAATACCGGAACCGCTTCCCTGTACTTCTCTCTGCTCAGGAGAGTAAGCACCGTACTGACCAAACATTCCGTAGTAGTTCTGAACCTCTTCTACAGATTTGGTTGTAATGGAAACGATACTTGGCATTGCCTCTTCTACAATATCAGATACATCAAGGCTACCCTTTGCTGTACTCTCATCTTTGCTGTCATCCTGGGAATCATCCGATTTCTTCTCGGATTTCAGCAGCTCAACTTTACCTTCGCTTGCTGCCTGTACGTTCTGCTCATAGCCTGTCAGATAGTTAACTCCTGTATATGTCCCTGCTGCAAGGCCGCCTGCCAGTACTGCGCAAAGACTAATGCTTGCTGCCTTTTTAAGTTTTCTCTTTAATTCTTCATTTCTATTCTTCATGATAAAAGCCTCCTTTAGAAACTCTTTTATGTTCTTTTCATTTGATAGTTCACAGTATAGAGACAATTTGTGTTCTCTTTGTGGGAAAAATGTGTTTAAATTGTTAAATTCCGCCTTTTAATATTAGAGCGTGTTTGAAAAATCATTCCCGCAATCTGCACGCCCCACTTTGCGGGAGATTTCACCCGAATTCGGTTGCCGTAGCCCGCTACGGCGCCCTCATCCGAGCGAAATCTCCCACAAATTGTGACGCACATCTTGCAGAAAGCCTTTTTCAAACACGCTCTAGCATTAAAAAACCCGGACTGCAAGGCAATCCGGGTAAAGAACAATCATCTTTATTTGTTCGGCATGATCCAGAATTTCATGGTCGGGTAGCTGAGAACTACCTGAACCAGAATGTTCACCACATTTGCAAGTGTAGGTGCAAGTGCTTCGGAAATACCGATGTTAACGAAAAAGCTCTGGCTGTAAGCAGGAAGTGCTGCGGATACAAGCACCAGCACAACTGCAAGTACAATGTATTTCGGTACAGCCTTCTCAAACGCTGCATTGGATTTGAAAACCAGATTCTTCTGTACAAAGAAGTTTACGGTCTGGGCTGCTGCAGTTGCAACCAAAAAGCTTAAAAATCCACATAAACCAAGATTGGACTCGATATTATCTGCGTAATTGAACACCAGAAACTTAAATGGTGTATTTGCAAAGCTTTTGAAAATAAAACCGGTGCACAGCCACATGATAATGAAGTTTGTAATAGTTGCGCAGTTGGATAATACGTTAAATTTAATAAATTCCCAGATGTTTGGGTGATCTTCGATTAACTGTTTGATTTTTCCCATAATGATACTCCTCCTATTTTTGCTCTTCCAGATCTTTCTCGTACTGCTTGTTCAGCTTCTGGTTTCTGAAAAATCCGCTGATTACTTTTCCAAGTCCGCTGAAATGGCCGTTTACAACCTTCAGAAGTCCCTCTACCATTTCCATGGAAACCATGCCGCCGGTCATCTTGGCGATTGCACGGAATGGCATGTTGTACTGGAACAAGGTGTTCAGATCCGGAATTCCCGCTGCCTCGCTCTTTTTCAGCTTTTCACCCAGCTTCTTACAGATGAAGCGGGCAATTCCGCTCTTCGCGTAATACATCTGGCAAAGGGCATCATTCATGCCAAGCTCGCCGCTCCAGCTTCCGTCCGGGATGGAATGTCCCAGGATCGTCTCGTACTCCTCATTTCCGACCTGCTGGATTTTTCCCTCCACGTAAGAAGAAACGCGGTTGGTATAGTAGGGCATTACCTCAGTGGTTCCGATAATGGCAAGAGAATCCTGAAGACGGATATCCGCACAGCTTGCACCGATCATAATGCTGTAAACGCCGCCTTCTACTTCCCATTTATTTGTCTTCATATTCCAGTAACGGAATGTCTTGTCGTCGAACTTAATGGTAACATTTTTCTCCTCGCCAGCCTTTAAGAACACCTTGGAAAAACCTTTCAGCTCCTTGACCGGACGGAAAACCTTTGCTCCCGGAAGTCCTACATAAAGCTGTGCGATTTCTGCTCCGTCGTATTTCCCTGTGTTGCGAAGGGTAAAGGTTACACTGTCTGGTTTCACCTGAAGGTTGCCATATTCAAATGTAGTGTAGGAAAGACCATGTCCAAATGGATAATTTACTGGCACACCAGCTGTGTCAAAATAGCGGTATCCTACATAAATTCCCTCTCTGTACTCAGAGTTACGCTCCTGGGAAGGATAATAATTGTAAGAAGGTGTGTCCTCGTATTTCTTAATGTAAGTTTCAGCAAGCTTTCCGGATGGGTTGACTTTGCCGGAAAGAATATCAAGCACTGCACCTGCACCTGCCTGACCCATGAGAGCGGTGTGAAGCAGGGCTTTGAAATGATGGTGCCATGGCATTTCAATAACAGAACCTGCACTGATGATACCAATCATGTTTGCGTTGGCTTTTGCCAGCTCCTGGATCAGGTTGATCTGGTTCTGCGGAATGCGGAGATGCTTGCGGTCAAGACCTTCTGTCTCGCTTTTCTCGTTCAATCCGAAGAAAAACAGAACCACATCAGAACGGCGGGCAAGATCTACGGCCTCTTTTTTCATGGTCTCATCTTCTTTTCCGTCACGCTGATAGCCACGGACGATTCCAGTCACAGAGATTCCGCTGGTCTCCAGCATGTCCTTGATGGAATCTACTTTTGTGGAGTTTACCATGGAAGAACCTGCCCCCTGGTATCTTGGGTCAAAAGCGAAGTCACCGATTATGGCTGCCTGAACCTTCGCTCCAACCGGAAGGATTCCGTCCTCATTTTTCAGAAGAACTGCACTGTTCTCGCAGGCAAGACGTGCCAGCTTGTGGTGCTCCTCATGAAGGGCTTTCTTGTCCGCCACTTTTTTATAATGCTTTGCATTCTCGGTGGTAGTAAGTACCAGATCAAGAAGCTCGTCTACGCGCTCGTCGATGTCCTTCTCACTGATCTTGCCGCTTTCTACGCTGGCAAGAAGCTCTCTTGCCGCATCAAGTCCCGGAGTCGGCATTTCCAGAGTGGAACCGTTCTTTACACCGAGAGAATGGTCGTTAGAAGCACCCCAGTCAGTGATAACAGAGCCTTCGAAGCCCCATTCGTCACGGAGAATGTCTTTCAGCAGATGCTCGTTTTCGTTGGCGTAAACACCGTTTACCTCGTTGTAGCTGCTCATAACAGTTTTCGCGCCGCCCTCTTTGATGGCAATCTCGAAACCGGTGAGGTAGATCTCACGGAGAGTTCTCTCATCTACCACTGCGTTCATTGCCATACGGCGAAGCTCCTGGCTGTTTACAGCGAAATGTTTTGCGCAGGCTGCTGCTCCTGTGCTCTGCACACCGCGGATAAAAGCAGCTGCCATTTTTCCGGAAAGATAGGGATCCTCGGAAAAATACTCGAAGTTACGTCCACAGAGAGGATTTCTCTTAATGTTCAGTCCAGGTCCAAGAAGAACGTTTACGTCTTCTTCCATGGATTCTTCACCAAGGGCAACGCCTACCCTCTGCTCCAGCTCTTCATCCCAGCTGTTTGCCATAGCTGCCGCTGTAGGAAAACAGGTTGCCGGTACTGCTGGATTGATTCCCAGATGATCTCCTGCTCCAGCCTGTTTACGCACACCATTCGGTCCGTCTGAACAGAAAATCGCCGGGATATCCAGACGCGGGAAATCTCTTGTCTGCCACTCGCTTTTTCCGCTGAGGAATGCGGCTTTTTCCTTCAAGGTCATGTTATCTATGATATTCTGATATTTCATGCTTGTGATTGCTCCCTTCTATATTGCCATAAATATAACACAACCCCGTCTGTAAAAGACGGGGTTGGCACAAACTGTCAATATATTGCACAAGATGCATTAAAAAACCATTTATTTTCATCCAAGCACTTTCTTCAGTGTTTTCTCCAACACCTGTATGTCCACAGGCTTGGAAAGATGTCCGTTCATACCGCTTGCAAGGGAACGCTTCACATCTTCATCAAAGGCATTGGCACTCATTGCATAAATCGGGATTGTTTTGCAATCCTCACGCTCCATCGCCCGAATTGCTCTGGCAGCCTCCAGACCATCCATTTCCGGCATCATAATGTCCATAAGAATCATATCATAATACCCTGGAGCTGTTTTTTCCATCTGATAAACGGCTTCTTTTCCGTTAACTGCCTGTTCTGTCAGAATTTTGTAACCTTCCAGAATTGTACAGATAATCTCCATATTCAGCTCGTTATCCTCTACCACCAGGATCCGTTTGCCCGGGAAGCTGATCTCCTCTGGCTGGCTGGTAACCGTAGTCTTCTCGCAGCTTACCGGCTGAAGCTTCACATTAAAGCTGAAGGTGCTTCCCTTCCCCGGCTCACTTTCCAGCTTAATATCGGAATCCATCATCCGCACAATTCTTCTGCTGATGGCAAGACCAAGACCGGTGCCTTGTTTTCTCGCATTATCAGAATTATCCGCCTGTTCAAACTGCCGGAAAATAAGCTGCTGGTTCTCAAGTGAAATTCCGATTCCATCATCCCGGATCTGAAAATACAGGTTGGAAAAGCCTTTCTCTTCTTCCGTCTCGCGAACGGTCAGCCACACATGTCCGTCTGGCTTGGAGTACTTCAACGCATTTCCCAGAAGATTTATCAGAACCTGGTTCAGCCTTAGGGAATCAGCCAGAAACCAATGGTTTTTCAGCTGGATATCTGCTATATACTGAATGTTATTTTCGTTCAGCTTCGCTTCCAGCAAAGGATGAAGTCCCTGTATCATTTCCATAAGATTACATTTTTCTTCGATCAGCCTCATCTTTCCGCTCTCGATCTTGGACATATCCAGAATATCGTTGATAAGCCCAAGCAGATATTCCGAGGAGTGCTCGATTTTTCTCAGACAGTCGATCCGCCGCTCCTCAGTCTGTCCATCCTTCAATGCGATCTCCGTCATACCGATAATACCGTTCATAGGAGTACGGATCTCATGAGACATACGAGCCAGGAAATCCGATTTCGCCTTGGCAGAAAGATCGTGACGCTCCAGATTCAACCGGTTCTGAATAATTGCGCTGATTTCTTCCAGACACTTACACTCTTCTTTTTTCTCCAGAACCTCCTGGTCAATGTCCCGGAATACAATACTTCCGGAATACTGTCCGTTATCTGTCATATGGAATACAATATCGTTTCTGCCTGAAGCAAAAGGCTGAATCAGCGGCTCTTTCCATATGCTTTCCCCGGAAGTCAGAAGCTGCTGCATTTCCTGTGTCTCCACAAAGTGCTGGTATTGCTTCTCAGAACAGTGGACCATACCGTCCCAGCCATCCTTTTTCTCCCAGGTTTTCCAGCAGTACAGCAGGTTATTTACCATATATTCCCCGTTGAAATGGGTGATCACAATGTCTGTCAGATGGTATTTCTCCTGCAGCTTCAACGCCAGAATATCCAGAACCACAGAAGTATCACCATCTCTGTCAAACAGGTTCAGAGCTATAGAGGAAAGTGTCATTTCCTTCAGACGTTCCAGAGAAGCCACCTCCGCAAATGCCACATCAACCGCACAGGCTTTTTCCACCGTTGAAAGCTCCTCATAGAACATGATTTCCTGCTTTCCATGACGTGCAGCTGTAAGAGCAGTCTTCGTCTGTTCAAGTGCCTCAGACAGCGAATTTCTGCTGCCTGTAACTGCGATTCCACATTTCAGGGAAAGGGACAGATGCTTCTCATCTGTAAGCGCCCCAAACTCCTTTTCCAGTCCCTGCACACTTCTCACGATCGGTCCGGTCGTACATAACGGCAGCCATACCAGCATCTGGTCTGCACCAGCCCTGATATAAATACCACCGTTTAAACCGTCCTCCTGGAAGCGCTTCGCCAGCAGACCGGCAAACTGCTCCAGAATAATATCTCCGAAGATCAGGCCATAGCGCTCATCGATTTTGGAAAACTGCTGGATTTCCAGAAGTACCAGTACCCCTTCCGGGTCATCCCGACACAGTGTTTCCACAACTTCCAGTCCGCTTCCAAGGCGGTAAAAAGAGGTAATGGAGTCATAAATCTGCTTTCTTTTCTGCGCCTGCTCCAGAAGCTTGTGCTGATGCACATTGTGAATACAGCCAACGACCCTGCTGCGCTCTTTATTCTCATCAAAAGTAATGCTTCCGGATAGATTTACCCACTGAAATTCTCCATTGGCATGCTGCAGACGAAAGTCAACATCCAGAACGCCGTCTGAGCTTTTTACTGCGTTCACCAGCTTTGCCTTATCTGCCGGATGGATACTGTCATTATCAAGAAATTCCGGATGCTTTCCGCAGTCCCATACACCGTCATTGCCTTTACTGTTAACTATTTCCAGCAGTTTTTCCTTACATTTGTAGGTAAAAAAGGCATCCTGGGAACTTTCTACCGCAATCCGATAGCGCTCCTTTTCCTCCAGAAGCTGATTCTCTGTCTGCATCTGGATATCCGTCAGATTCTCTATCACTTTATGGAGCTCATCAAGCTCCTGAATACCTGACTCCTGAAAACCGTGAATTCCCTTCACTCCGCCTCGTACACTCTCCACCAGATGGTAAACCGGTTCCGTCGCATACTGGACAAGAAAATAAACCAGAATAACCGCCATCAGGGCACTTCCCAGAATCGCTCCCAGAATTCTCTCATAAACATCGGAAATCAATCCATACACAGAATCCTCTGTAACAAAACCGCACAATGCCCACTGCGTATCTTCATACGGCACATTTCTGCTGTACAGCTCCAGATTGCTCACAAGTCCGTAAATCTGCTGTTTCCCAATGGCAGCCCCCTGTACCAGCCGCAAATTCTCCTGCACCGGCTCCTCCAGAACAAAGTCACTTCCGTCCCGGGAAACTGCATCATACAGCGCACCCTCACCGGCAATTCCCTCATAATTTCCATTTCCATGGTCTACCACAAGGGCAAATCCTGCATTCAGATCGGAATCCAGATCTTTTACCTGAAAAAATTTGGTCAGATCATTCACTCCCACTTCAATTCCAAGCACACCGTAAACGGTTTTATCATAAACAAGAGGTGCCGAATATGTGATCATCTTATGGTTATCCTTATAGAAATCTTCCAGAATAAACGGCTTCGACCAATAGCCCAGATTTTTCATACTGGTGCGGGAATCAACGTAATTTTCTGCTGTTATATATGGCTGGTAAAAAAAGTCATCAGCATCTCTTTTCCCATTTCCCTGGAAGCGGAAATCTGTATGCCAGGAAGTATCCAGTGAAATGGACATATTCTGCGACAGTACCTTACTTCCACGCTCCATCAGCAGATCCGTGCGGGAAGCCGTTTTGGTCTGGGGATCTGAGTCTCTCACCCAGAAGCCTTTGTATTCCCCTTCCGAATCTGTATCACCGTCATTTCCCAGAACCAGAAAAATTCCAGAAGTGGAATTGTACTGCAAAACCTCCACCATATCATAAAAAACCGTTTCCAGATATTCCTCCTGGACTTTCCCTGAGCCCATGAAGCCCTGCATATCCATCTGATGATCGCTCAATACCTTTGTCAGCGCAGAGGACAGACTGTCACTTTCCTTGTACACGCTGCTCCACTGCTCGATCATATCGTTCTCCAGAACCACCTTACGGTTCTCCACCGTATGACTGTCCAGACCGATAACCGCATTCTCCATGTTTGAGCGGATTCCGCTGAAAATCAATGTCAGGAATGGGACTGCACCCTGTACAAACACAATGATCAGTATAGGAATCAGAAATATATTCCAAAGAGATTTCTTTTTCTTCACAGCCTTCCTCACCTCCTTGTTTGCGGGAATGTTTTTTAATCCTGCTCCAGGCTATGGCAGAATTCTGTATACCAGTTCTGGAAATTCTCATCTGTCAGATACTGTGCAAGAGCCTCTTCCCTGCTCTCTCCGTCTGCGATTGCAGCGTCCATGGCATCTTTATCTGCCTTTGCCTTGTCAGCCAGGGAATAATCCAGGATCTTACGGGCACTGTAGCTATTGTCAAAAGCTCCAATTGTATAGAAACTTGTTTTATCAAAGTCTTCCATTTCCGTTGTAAAACAATCGTAAACCTTCTGGTTGACTTCTATATTATTCTCTTTGATAACGGAATCCAGTGCCTCTACGCTGTTGGCTTCTTTCAGCACCGGCATATAGGAGGATTCGCATACAAAGCGCAGGTTCTGGTTCTTCTGTGTGAACCATTTCAGGAATACACTTGCAGCATACTCATGTTCCTCATCAGACTTGGTCACTGCCATTCCGGCCCCCTGCTGAACTTTTATGTTCTCGCCGCCCTCCATAACCGGAGAATCACATACGATGTAATCAATCGGATAGCTTTCATTCTCTTTTTCCACGGTATCCGGGAAGTATACAGCGGAAGATGTGGAGCCTGTGTATGCAAGAATATCTCCTGTCTTCACATCATCGGAACGGAATTTTCCAAGAGATGCGAAATAGCCCTTCATATATGGTACATAGTAATTATCCCAAAGGCGGCGGATCAGATCTTCATCTGTGTTTAAGGTCATTTTTCCATCTTTCACCTGGAAAATTTCCTTTCCCATCTGCTTCATGCCAATGATAAAATAGTTGGACATGGAGTCTCTGCCGTAGAATGCTTTTCCATCGTCCGGCACATCCGGGGTCTGCTCATCCGTCCACTCATAATAGCGCTGTGCAACCTCTGTAATACCTTCTGTAGTGGCAAGTTCATCCACTGTAGTTCCAGTGGCTTCTGCAAAAGGCTCCCAGTCAGTCTTATTGATCATGGTGATCTCTGTAGATTTGGCAACCGGGAAAAGATATAAAGCACCATCCTGGTTAAAATAGCCCTCCTGGATGTAGGAATCTACATACCTGGACAGCTCATCTTCTGTAAAATACTCGGAAAGGTCTGCCAGCTTATCCTGCTGCTGTACTGCGTAAGCAGTATCAGAATAGGAAGAGAAAATATCCGGCAGTTCTTCTGCTCCTACTTCTCCATTCAGAGAGCTGTTGACTGCTTCCTCAAGGTCGGATACGGAACCCTGACTGTAGCTCTCCACGTAGATACCCTCCTCTTTTCCAACGGAGGCGTTAAATTCCTTTACAAGGGTGTCAAACATTGCCTGTTGGGCACCGTTATAATAGTGCCAGATTGTCAGGGATACCGGGTGATCCGGATCCAGCTTCACAGATTTACCGCTTCCGTCTTTGCTGCTTCCACAGCCAGCTAAAGATGCGGTCATTATTGTGATTAACAGCATTGTCACACATTTTTTCTTCATACTCTTTTACTCCCTCACGGCACCGGATGCCGCAGCTTAACCCAATATATACTTCTGTCTGTAGCACTGTCCCAAAAACTGCTGCTATGACAGCGCAGAGCCTGTTTGAAATCCCAAATCTTCAAAACAAAAAGCCCCTGCAACAGGTAAAATGCATCGCTGACTTCTACGGAATACAATATCCTTTCCGGCGTTTTTACATGTCACATGGGTAAATTTATAACACATAGGCTTATTATAGGAAATGTCAGAAAAAGAATCAATAAATATTCATGAAAAAGGACAGAAAATATTTCATTCCTGTCCTTTCAAAATATACGTTATTTCACAGTCACCTTGCACTTAACTGTTTTCTTCCCTGCTTTCACCGTAATTACGGCTGTTCCTTTTTTCTTTGCAGTAATTCTGCCTTTGGAATCCACCTTTACTACCTTGAAGGAGCTGGATTTGTAGGTGATTTTTTCTTTGCTGGTTACTGGTTTTAAGGCTGGTTTCAGAGTATATTTCTGGTTTTTCTTTAATTTCAGTGTTTTCGGCACGCCTGTGATCTTTGTGGTCTTTACGGCGCTTTTCTGGACTTTTACAGTAACAGATTTTTCATATCCGCTGTTCAAATATATGTGAATACGGGTTTTGCCTGTAGTTTTACCGGCGGTAATGTTACAGGTTCCATCTGAACTAACAGATACATCTGCAATACTCCAGTTATCCGTACTCCAGGTGGAAATGAAATCTCCCTTTGCAAGCCCGGTTACTTTCAGACACTTCGTCTTCTGTCCGGTCTTCAGCACAATACTGGACTGATTCAATTTCATTGTTGGCTGCAGTCTGTCCCGGGTAATTTTTGTTTCCTGCTCACCGCATGCACTGCAGGTACGTGTCTGGACTTCTTCCTCATCCACAGTTGCTTCCTGTGTTACTGCCCATGCAGAAAATTTATGTCCGGTTGCTTTTATTGTGGTTCTCTTTTCCGTATCGCAATATCTGCAGGTGTATTCATCGACTCCGTCATCTGTACAGGTTGCATCTTCATGCCATGACCTTACCCAGCTATGTCCGGTTGCCAGAATTGTCTCTTTCTTTTTGTCACCACATCTTCTGCAGGTATAAGTTTTTTCTCCGTCATTTTCACAGGAAGCATCTTCTGTTGTTTCCCCGCGGTTCCAGTCATGACCAAGTGCCGGTGTTTCTTTCGTATAGTAATCACCACAAAATTCACAGATTTCTTCTTCGGATCCTGAATAGGTACAGCCACTCATTTTTATCACATGTAACTTGTAGGAATGGGTATGGTTCGGATTGTAACTGTAATATACGGTTGTATTTGAATCACAAATGTATCTGGGCTGCCACGTGCTACTATTTGCATAGCAGCGGATACTTCTCAGCTTGGCACAGTTTTTAAACGCATTATTTCCTATAGATGTCAAACTTGCCGGAATTTCTATGGTTTCCAACGCATTACATTTGCCAAAAGTCTGATCTCCAATTCTGGTCAGACCCTCTGAAAGCTTTACGCTTGTCAGGCTGGTACAGCCCTGGAATACACCGCTTCCCATGCTTGTTACGCTTGCAGGAATAGTTATGCTTGTCAAACTGCTACAGTTCCAGAATGCCTGAACTTCTATAGAGGTTACCGTTCCCGGAATGGTTACGCTTGTCAGACTGGTGCAATTGCCAAATGTCATACCATCTATGGTTGTTACACCTTCTGGAATTGTCACACTTGTCAGATTGGTGCAGCCAGTAAATGCACCGGAACCAATGCCGGTCACTCCTTCTGAGATAACCACGCTTGTTATCTTAGTGTTGCCAGCAAATGCATCATCTGCTATGCTTCCAGTTCCGGAAATTACCAGTTTCCCATCATCAGACAAGGTGTAGGTAATTCCTGTGTCTTCTCCATCTGAAAAAACCAGGGCTTCATCTGCTGTTGCAGCTTCCTCGTTCTGCCATTCTGCAGCAGCTTCTATGCCAGACGCATCTGAGAATGAATCCTCTGACGGCTGATCCTCCGCCTGATCCATCTCCGGAGTCTGAACCTGTTCCTGAACCTCATCCTGGTTGTCCAGGCCCTCATTCTCCACTTCGTCAAAAACTGCTTCTGCTACTTCCTCAGAAGAAAAATCAGCTCCACTTACTGCCAGTGCTGCTCCGTCTGCACTTGTGATTGCCAGCAGCAATGCTGCGGCCAGTGCCAGTCGTCTGTTTCTCATACGCTTTACCTCGCTATTCTTTTTTTCGTCTTTTCAAACACACTCCAGAGGCAAAGATTTTTCCATTAATATCTGCTGTATAACACTAAACACTTCCCCAAAATGGATAACCTGCTATTCTGCAAATGAGCCCGCAGCATACTCCCTCCCAAAATTTGTCAGACGATTAATTTAATGATAGCGTAAAACTGCATTTAAAACAATTAACTAACAGCATAGTATAGACGATAATATCAAAAAAAGACAGAGAATCTTTCATCTCTGTCCAAAAGTTTGGTCTCATAATTATAGCAATGCACAACTTTTATACATTACAAGCCTACCGTTCACAACGTAAACCAAAACTATTTCTTCAGTGTCTCATTCATACTTCCCATTCGGTATCCCTGAAGATCCATAGTCACGTATGTGAAGCCGTATTCTTTGAATGCTTTCACGATCTGCTCCCGGTTCTCCAGGACTTTCTGGAGTTCATCTGGCAGTACTTCAATTCGTGCCAGTGTACCATGAATACGCACACGAAGCTGATGAAATCCCAGATCCAGAAGAAGCTGTTCTGCCTTATCTACCATACCAAGTTTCTCCTTCGTGATGGTCTCGCCGTACACAAAACGGGAAGAAAGACAGGCGAAGGACTGTTTCTCCCAGGTGGGAAGACCAAGGTCTTTGGACAGGGCTCGGATGTCTTCTTTATATAATTCGCTGTGGCGCAGCGGGCTCTTAACTCCAAGCTCTGCAACTGCCTGCAGCCCCGGTCTGTAATCGCCGTTGTCGTCCATGTTGGAGCCTTCTGCCACTGCATTCAGCCCTTCTTTTCTGGCAATGTCCCAGATTTTCTCAAATAACTCTTTCTTGCAGATATAGCAACGATTGGCAGGATTCTGGCAGAAGCCCTCAATTTCCAGTTCTTCAGACTCTATTGTAATGTGTCGGATTCCTTCCTTCTCACAGAAGGCTTTCGCCTCCTCCAGTTCTCTCTTCGGGAAAGAACAGGACATGGCAGTAATCGCGATACATTTATCCCCCAGCACATCGTGTGCTGTTTTCAAAAGAAACGTGGAGTCCACCCCGCTTGAAAAAGCCACAGCCACACTTTCCAGACTGCGTAAGTATTCTTTTAAAGCTTCGTATTTATTCTGCTGCTCTTTGGTTGCAGTGATTTCACTCATATGATTATCCTCCTGTGGCAGTAAATTTAGTCTCTCCCCAGCTCCATCTTTCCCTTTCAGACAAAAAATATCCTTCGCGCAAAGAGCTGGGCCGATTTTGATTTATGTTACTATAAAGTTTCCTAGTATGTCAATAGGATTAGTTGTAGTCAGTTTTAAGTATACTATATCATAGATTTTCATACCTGTTCCAGAGCCCGTACTTTCCTGTAAAATGTAGACTTGGAGCCAATCTTCGTCCTTCGCATAGCCTCTTCTACACTGATAAGTCCCGCCTTAAGCTCCTTATTCGCTTGATAAAGTACTTTCTCATCTACTTCTATTGGCTTTCTGCCAGTATATTTCCCATTTTTTTTCGCCTGCTCAATGCCCGCTCTTCTCTTTGATGCATATTCACGTCTTTCAAGAATTCTCTGAGTTACTGCCACAGAAACCATTGCAGAACGTACCATCATACCAACTAATACATCACTATTCTGACTGACGATATCCACACCATTTGTTACTGCTTTAAAAATACGATCTTCAAATCCAGCTGTAGTATCCGCGATTGTTTCCAATGAATCAACAATAATTTTATCCCCATACTGCAGATCAGATAATATTCCCGGTCTAAACTCTTCTACAACTTGTGATTCCCGTCTTCTTTCAACGATTAAATTATCATTTGCAGCTCTCATAGTGGTTCTGAGCAGCCATTCAAAACGATCATAATAATCCAGCCCCACCGTTTCGAGGATTTCCCATAAATCCTCCCGGTTCTCAGAGGGCGTTCTTTCCGTAATAAAAACTGGTATATAATTCACTCGGTAATAACGGTCTAGCCGAAGATCCATATCAATTCCCGGAAGACCCTGAAACACACTTGCCGGAAGTCCGTCAATAATGTCCCAGTAAGGGATTATCACATACTGAAAATTCTCTTCATCAAACTCCTGATAATCAATCTGAGCCACACTGATTTTTTCACCGCTCTTCATAACTGTTTTAATTATTCCTGAATTCACATAGGAAGGAGTTCCAGTAAGCGGTGTAGTAATTCTGTTTCTTGGCTTCCAGTCTGATCGTACTGCCTGCATGTTTCCACCTCCTGCATTTAAGTTTCAAACAAACATATCAGCTTTTTCAGACACCCTCTAATATAGGAATCAACTATTCTCATTACTTTTCCGTATCTGTCAATCTTGATAATTTGTTATATGCATTAAGCAATATTTTCTCATACCTCTGTTCAAGGATTGTTTGGTAAAAAGCCCTGCGCTTTTCGCTGATATTTTCTACCGTGTCAATTAATTTGTTAACTTTCTCTAAATCAATTCTTTCTACTATCCTAACCAGTGCTTTATTGCACTCTTCGAATGCCAGGCTTGATATAATTTCATAGTATGAACTTTTCTTCCCCATATACTTTACCTGCGATGTTGGAAATTTATAAATGCGCTTATCTATTTCTTCCTGGCTTCCAAGAACAGCCTCTATTTTTTCATCTGAATTTAACTGGGGAAACAGACTGGAGCCATTATCAAAAACAGGTGAAAGTCTATACATATTATCTTTTTTAATAAATCCCCAGTTACTTCCATGGCGATCAAAATTGGCAATAAAAGCGTCTACAATAAACATATCCCAGAACAGGTCAATAGTCTGATGAACATCTGTAAGCTTTACATTAGCCTGCAGCATCTCAATAATATCTTCATAAGAATACTGGTACTTCTCTTTGTCTTGTTCCAATGAACTGTCTCCCACACCATTAAATGGTACAAATATTTCATCTTCTCCAAGAAAATCCTGTATTACCACAACGTTCTCGCCTTTATATATTCCCAGAAATGTTTCCTGTGTTTCGATTCCAAGCAAACTAAAAATATGACTTCCAAGATATTCCGATACATGATTAAAACGCAAACCCTCTCTGGAATTTTTTTGAAACTTAACAAGGTATGGTTTTTCATTTATAAGAATGGATTTTTTTCTTTCTGCACCAGAATAAAATCTGTTCCCATCTGGATATTTCGAATAATCCTTCATGTATTATCACCCCAAATTTATTATATAAGCATCCTCCCTGTAGTGTCAATAGGTTCATTATTTATTTTGACACTCATATAGTAAATAATGTTACACCATAGATTAAACAAATTGCAATTATTCCGCAAGGTATTTTGATGAACATAGTTCAGAGAAAACTCGAAAAGTGCAACGCGAAGCATGTAACCGAAAAAACACTGAACAGTTGCGTAAAACTAAAAACAAAAATCCAGCTGACATATTCAAAAAAAGGAGTGCTTCCGCACTCCCCTTCTCATTTAAATTACACTGCCTTCTTTTTCCTTTTCATCATAAATTCGATTAATATAATAGCAAACCTTACAATCATTCATTTCCAGCTGTCTGTCGAACATTCCGTCTGGAGTAAGTTTTCTTAGAAAGCAGAAGCAGCCTCTTCCATCGGTCAATTTCAGGAATTTCTCCAAACCTACAGCTTTCATAGCATCTGCTACCGAGTCCATGTCCGGGCTTCGACGTAGATGAACTTTCTTTCCATTCAGCTCACTCACCTTTGCTCTGGCATCCTCATGGGGTACATAATACTCTTCTCCCTCTCCGGCATGCCCCTCCAGAATATACTTTAAAGTATCATAATAGCGATCTACATAAACTGCATCATGAATTCCATTTCCTGCACATAAAGTATCATACTCGCTTCTGAAAGATTTCCACCTTGCCACATTCCTGAAAGAATGCTCTACGGAAACTCTACTGTCAAAGAAATTTCCATTCAGCTCATCTCCACAGAACAGGATTCGCTCTTTTTTATCAAGAAACTGAAGCGAACCAGAGCAGTGCTCTTCAATATTAAACACCTGAAGCTCACGTCCTTTTAAATTAATAGTATCACCATCATGCAAAAATACAACCGGATAATCCACAGGAACATGGATTGCTGACATCATGCTTCCCATAGCATCCCATCTCTTCTCATAACACTTTGGAGACATATACACCACATCAAACAGATAATTATTTACTGTATGATCATAGTGATTGTGGGTAAGCAACATACGGTAAACAGGCTTTCCAGTAAGCTCCTCACAGAACTTTCTCACGCTGCCACATCCGATACCGCTATCAATAAGAATCGCCTCATCATCGCCCTCGATCAAATAGCTGTAATCACCATGGCTTAAAATCTGCCAGGTACCTGGTGCAATTTTTTTCTCTTTAAAATAGGGTACATCCATCGGCAGAATATTTCCATCTTCATCTTCCAGAAGATAGTCATGCAATGCCGAAAAGTCAATGGGTTCCATATTTTTTTTCCAATCCATAAAGGTGCCTCCTAATCACCAGGCATTCACCTGGTTTTCAATTTAGTTTCAGCACGCTCTCCCGTTCCACAAGGGACGTACAAATATGGATTTTGTATTTTACTTCACTGCCATTTCTGATAATATCAAAAAGTCTCTGCGTAGCTGCTCTGCCAATCTCCTGCTTAGGAACACTGACAGTAGTAAGGGACGGATTCATATATGCTGCCGTGAGAATATCATCAAATCCCAAAAGAGAAATATCCTCCGGAATTCTCAGACCACAATCCAGAATCACCTTCATCGCAGCTAGTGCAATCGTATCATCATCTGCAAAAAAAGCCATGGGAAACTCATGAAGAGTACGGATATACTCTCGCAGTTCATCCTCAAAATGACTGTCTGGACTCAAATCTGCATCAAATATCATACCATCTGGAAGTGTCAGTTCTGCCTCCGCTAATGCCCTGCGAAATCCCAACTCTCTCTCCTGAAAAGGAACATAACGAAATTTACTTCTCAGATATCCAATCTTCCTATGCCCCATTTTTAAAAGATACTCTGCAGCCATCTGAGCGGAATCTGTATTGTTGATCAATACTGCATCGAAATCTTCATCTTTATTCCAGTAATCAATCACTACAAGAGGAGTGGTAATTGCCCGGATAACATCTATATCCTCCGCTGTCATTTCTGTTCCGAGTAAGATCACTGCCGAACTTTTGTCCTCACGCAGTTGTTCTATCACTTCCTCATAATCAGCACTTCTTTTGTCAATATTAAGCAGGATCATTTCCATTCCCTGGATTCTGCACTCCTTCTCAGCTGCAGCTATAATAGGTGGAAAAAAAGGAGCATCTGCGATTACGCCTTCTTTGAAAAAGGTTATAAACTTAACCTTCTGTACACTCTCCTTCTCCAGATATCCCAATTCACGGGCAACTGACAGTATGCGGGCTGCCGTATCAGCGTTCACACCACGTTTTTTATTCAAAGCATTGGAAATGGTTGCCTGAGAAAAACCTGTTAGCTCACTGATCTGTTTCATATTTACCTTCATAGCTGCCCTCCATCTGCACATACACTATCATTTTCGTAAAAATTTTACATGATAGTTTTCAGAATGTCAATTTTTAATTCAAAATCCTTAAAACACTCCTGTAAAGGATTCGCTTTTGCGAAGGAACTGCCCTTTACAGGATTTATAAAATCAGAGTCTTAATTTACCATTAATCCTGTGCTTTCGCTGTGGCTGCACTCATGATAAGCGCCAGTAAAAGAATCAGACCTTTTATAATATTGATAGAATAATATGGGAAAGCCATTGCATACAGACCATTTTCCACAACACCAATCAGTGCTGCACCAACAAATGTTCCGATTGCATTTGCCTTGCCCCTGCCACCAAAAGAGAAACCGATATTGGCAGCTGCGATAGCCGGCATCAAGAAAGAACTTCCTGCTGTTGACTGCACAGTTCCAGCTCTTGCGGCGATCAGCATGCCTGAAAGAGCAGAGAACAGCCCTGTCAACACAAATGCCAGAGTGATGTATGCACCAGTTTTAATACCGGATAACCTTGCCGCGCCAGGATTGGATCCTACCATATAAAGCAGTCTTCCATACTTCGTATAAGAAAGGAACAATTCCACAGCAATGATACATACAAACATAATGATAATAATGTAGGGAGATTTTCCCATATTCCAGAAAGCTTCTGGAACTTCACGTACAACCTCCTGTCCGTTTGCTCCTGCAACCTTTGGATTGATCAGCGCACCGCCCGAATAGGTGAGGATCACACCATCCAGAACAAACTGCATAGCAAGTGTTGCAAGGAAAGCGGTTACATGAAACTTTACTACAACTATAGCATTTATCACCCCTACAAGCATGCAGATCAGAGTTGCAGCGATCATGGCAACCGGCATAGACATATTATACCAGCCAATAAAGGTTACACTTAAGGCAGCTCCAAGTGTTGCCAGCGTAGCAAAGCTTAAATCAAATACACCAGTTGCAAATCCAATAGTTGCCCCCATTGCAATAACTGTAGTGATGGAGATTGATTTCAAAATAGTTACAATATTACTTGGTGTTAAGAACACACTGGGAGCCCCTATTGCAAAAACAATAAATGCAATAATAACAGCAATGACAACTCCACCTTTACTCACCAGCTTTTTCGCCGTTATTTTACTGTTCATAATTACTTCCTCCAGTTGAATAGAATAAAATTTCTTCCTCTGTTGTCTGATCTGTGCGCAGCTCCTTCTGAATTGTTCCATCGTACATCACATAGGTACGATCAGACACCAGGAGAATTTCAGACTGCTCACTGGATGTGTAGATAACTGCTTTTCCCTGTCTTGCCAGCTCTACGATCAGCTTATATATCTCATTTTTGGCACCTACATCAATTCCTTTTGTAGGCTCATCAAAAATATAAATCGCAGCATTTGAATCCAGCCATTTTCCAATAGTTACTTTCTGCTGATTTCCACCGGAAAGCAAGCCTACTTTCTGATTGGGTGAGGGAGTTTTTACAGTAAGACTGGCAATTTTCTTCTTCGCTGCTTCAAATTCCTGCTTTCGATTAATAAAAGTCAGAACCTTTGAAAATTTCCCCAGAGTAACCACTGACATATTGTGATTAACAGTTTCCTCAATGAAGATTCCCTCTTTACGTCTTTCCTCCGGGATCAGTGCCAGACCAGCTTTAATCGCATCTGCAGGACAGACCGGATTTACTGTTTTTCCACAAACCTCATATGTGCCCTCTACTTTTCCAAACTCTCCAAACAGAGTCTTGCAAAGTTCTGTTTTTCCAGCTCCCACCAGTCCAGAAATACCTACAATCTCGCCTTTGCGAACTTCCATATTGATATTGTGTACTCTGCCCTTTTTGTCTTTCAGATTCTCTGTTTTCAGCACAACCTCGCCCACATTTCTTCCAGACTTATCCAAATCCAATACATGTTTTCCACCAAGCATCATCTGTACAATATCATCAATTTTCAGCTTTCCATCTACCTGGCGTTCTCCAACCATCTGACCGTCTTTCATAACTGCAATCGCTTCGCAGATTTCGAACAATTCATTTAATCTGTGGGAAATGAAAATAATGCCACAATTTTTCTTTTTCAGTCTTCTCACCAGGTCAAACAAGGTCTCTGTTTCTTTCTGGGAAAGTGGTGCTGTAGGCTCATCCAGAATAAGGAATTTACAGTTCTGCACCATTGCTCTGGCAATAACAACCATCTGTTTTTCTGCCAGAGTCAAATTTGAAACCAGTGTTTTTACATTAATATCAATATCCAGTTCCTTCAGTACAGCTGCTGCTTCTTTATTCATCCTGGACCAGTTTACAACGCCAAGGCCTTTTAATTCGTAGATTAAATGATCGGTCATAATGTTTTCTGCTACTGATAGATTTGGTGTAAGAATACTGTCAACTTCCTGATATACAATTCCAACTCCCTGGGCTTTTGCATCTACGGGATTTCTCAGTTCCACTTTCTTTCCATTGAAATAAACCTCTCCTGTATAAGTTGGATTTGCTCCTGCAAGAACTTTCATTAATGTAGATTTTCCTGCTCCGTTGGCTCCGATCAGAGCCTTAGCCATACCGCTTTCAAATTTACATGACACATTCTGCAAGGCCTTTACACCGGGAAATTCAATCGATACCCCTTTTACTTCAATTACATTTTTACCAGCGTTATCCATAAGTATTTCCTTCCTTGGGGCGTTTCTAGTACATCGAATATTAAGTAACTGCCATATTGACTTGTCTGATTTTTCATCTGCTGCGTTGTCGTCAGTCGCCGTAGCCACCGCTACGCCTCCTTCCTCCGCCTTGCATATGAAGAAATCATCCTGCGTCAATATAGCAGAAACTTAATTTTCGATGTACTAGACGCCAGCTTTTACCAGATTGCTTTATTTATACAGGGCATTCAGTTCATCGGAAAGGAATGCATCAGAAGAACCAAATCCAGAAATCTTTCCTACCAGGGTTGCCATGGAATCATCTTTTGTTACATCTGTATTGTTAATTCCTACAGCATCAAATTTATATTCTTCCGGAGTTTCTAATCCAAGAACCTTTGAAACACCAATTCGTACGTCAACCATACCGATAACATATGGATCAACCGCTGCACAGCAATAATAGTCAGGCTCTGTTGCAAGTCTCTGTACTTCCGTGTCAGAAATATCAATTCCGGTTACCACATAATCTTTTTCCAGAGAATGCATTACATCAAAAATTGGATCAAGAAAACTTGTGGATGCTGTCCAGATACCATCAAATTCCAGTCCACCTTGAACAGCAGTTGTAAGAGCTGTATTAATCTCTGAATAATAATCTCCCTGCAGGTTTGGAGAAATCATCTTTACAACCTCGATTTTTCCCTCTTCCTCATACTGCTCAACTGTTTTATGTCTGGTATCAAAAGGAACAATGGCACCTAATGTATTAACTTCCACGATCTTAACAGGCTCTTCAATTCCTTTTTCTTTAGCATTCTCAATCAACGCATCCAGAGAAATAGCAGTCAGATCCGGATCACTCTGACTTGTATAGGTAACACCGTCAACATGATCTCCACCACAGTCAAAGCCAACAACCTTGATTCCCTTTTCAACAGCTTTACTAAGATAATCGTACTGATAACCTTCGTTTGCATGGGAAACAATCCAGATGTCATAGTCCTGATTCAATGCCTGATCCATCAGGTTCTGCATTTTAACATCATCACCGTCACTCATGAAGGTGTCCACTGTGTATCCCAGCTTTTCGCCCTCATCAGTCGCACCTGCGAAGAACTGAGTCGTGTGGTCAGAGCTGATCATGTTTCGGATGACTGCAATTTTCTTGCTTCCGCCATCTTCAGCATATACTGTACTTCCCATTGCAGTTACTGCTACCATTGTCATTGCTACCCCAAACAATACATGTTTTTTCATTTTTGCTTCCTCCTTGTTTCGTGTAATGTTTTTATATGTTTTATTATAATAATTTTATATTGTTTTTCAACCTTTTTTTTACTTCTTGTTGTTAAATTCGTGTATTTATACAGTTTATTTTATGCTTTTTTGTGCTTATTGCACTCTTTTTTCAATTAGATTGTAGTTATTATGTAAATATTTATATAAAATTTTTATTTCAGTATAAAAAGAAGAGCTAAAAAGTTTTGAAATAAACACAATACTTTTTAGCTCTATCTAAATTTTTACTTTAAATTTTTAGATTCAACAGAACCTTTCATTCCCCAAGCTAGGTTCATTCCCCCTGGCGTTCTTTCAGTCTTTGTTCAGCTGCAATCCGCTTGGGATGCTCCGGTGGGTAGCATTCCCGGAAGCCTTCAACGGCGGCTTTCAGATATATAGCTTCTTTTTCTTCATCTCCAAGTGCACGGTAAACACGGGCCAGATTCCAGGTAGGCTCTGCGACTGCCGGACCTACAAGTCCATTTTCCTTCGCAAGATCCAGCGCCTCTGTCAGATATGGGATCGCTTCTTCCGGTCTTCCCAAGTCCAGGTAGACTACACTCATATTGTTGTCCACCATCAGAAGCATAGAACCCTCACGATAGCCATTCTTAAGCATCTGATTGCGAACCGCAAGATGACATGCCAACGACTCTTCCCTTCGTCCGGCGGCATTGTACATTCGTGCCAGTTCCTCTGACATGGCAGAATACATCTGATTTTTCTCACCACAGTACATTTTGCACCTGTCCGTTGCTTGTTCCATACAATAGGCGGCTTCTTCCATATTCTGATCCATAGCTGCAAGCTGACCACGAAGTTGCCATATTGCAAACTCACTCTCCCCCTGACGCTTTCTTTGTATCTGTTGCATCTGCTCTATTTTTTCCAGACAATCTGCCAGCTTTTCTTTTTCTTGAAGAAACATATGACATTCTGCTTTTTGATAAAGAAAATCCAGTATTCTCTGGCTATGCCCCCATTGTACACACATGAGGATTCCACGTTCTGCCCACATTTCAACCTTTTTTACATTAAGCTTCAACATCTGCATATTCGTCTGCAAAAGCGCATATCCAATTTTATAATCAATATTATCCTTCTGTTGAAAAATTAAATCACAGATCTCCCGGTAACACTCATAACTACTGCTTTGCTCCAACCTATTGCAAAAATCACTTATAGCAAACAACATCCATTCCGATGATAGCGTTCTCTTTTTCAGCTGTTCGCGGAAGAGTTCTATATATTCTTCGTTTTGTTCAGGTTTTGTCTCTGTCAGACACGCTACCATAAACTTCGTCTCATTGGAAATCTGTGCACATCTTTTTTCCAGTTCCCAGATTTTCCCGCACATAGGAACCGGCAGCTCCAGATATCGGGCAGCCTCTGCCGCCAGTGCCACAAGCTGGTCACTGACCGCACCCTGCACTCTGGATATCCCCTGGAAGACAAGCCACGCAATTTCCTCCATACGAGGATCCTCATCTTTCGGTGCCTGTTTTGGGAAAAAGCACTTCTGTGCCCGTTCCCAGAATGGCTGAAACTCAGCTTCTGAAAAATCCATTGTACACAGACTCTCTGCAATTACAGGATGCATACGGTAACCATTTCCCGTATCTTCCAGCCAGCCGAATTTCACCAGTCTGCCAAGCGCCTCTCCCAGAGTTTCGTTTTTCTTCAAAAATCCCTGGAAAAACATCACAGTAAAATTCCGGTCAATTTCCTGATAAGGCAGAAGCGCGAACATCCTTGCCAGCTGGCTTCCTGTTTCTCCAATATCAGCCAGTTTGTACAGCCCACGGTACATATCAATAAGTCCGGACTCTTCTGCAACATCATTCCAGTTATTCTGCAGCTCTTCTTCCAGATAATCCCAATTTCCGAAATAGTAGGTCCCTGCTTTTCCAAGAAGCTTCAATGTCAGAGGATGCTGAAAAATCTCTTTTTCCAGCAAACGACTCAGCCGGTCTTTTTCCTCTCTGGAAAGTATTTTGTTGTAATTGTCACGAAAAATCAAACTTAAGGCACTCTTTTGCGGTGCCTTTATGCCAAATGTAGTAAACCCATCCAGATGTTTCTGACGTGAAGTAACAAATATGGTGCACGGCAGATCTTTCAGTTCTGACAGGTAAGGATCTTCCTCTTCCGTATGGTTCATATTATCCAGAAGAAGCACTGTTTTTTCCTGATGCTCTTCTGACAGGTGATAGATACTTTCGTGAAATCTATTCTCCACGCTCTCGCCAGTAAGATTCAGAAAACTTCTGGAAAAGCTGACCGCCAGATTCTCCTCATACTGAACAGCTGCGATCCGGCACTTTACTTCTTCCTGCTCCATCCAGCTCACAAGCTGACGCATAAGTTCTGTTTTTCCAATTCCTCCAATTCCGGAAATCAGATACTTTCCGGAATTGAAGAACATCTCTTTCAAGTCATATAACTCTTCTTCTCTGCCAAAGAAATGGCTGGCTTTCACAGATTTCCGGAACAATTCACAGTTTCGCAGGGTGAGAAAGCTCTGTCTGGTTTCCCCGGATTCCTGATAAATACAGCTCCAGATATATTCCGGCTTTAAGTCTTCACGGTTTCTTACCAGTTTCATTTTTGCCCCGGATATTTCCGGCCCCGCCATCGCGTGCAGACTAAGCAGGGTAAATAGCCAGGCATCCCCAAAGGACTGGGAAAAATCCTTCTGTTTTTTCTCTATGTAACCGATCCAGAAGATCAACTTTTCCCCACACTCTCTGGACAGCCATGGATCTGACTCCATGACCATGCCCAGAAATTTTCTCAGCTTCTGTACAAACACAGAATGGTTATAATTTTTCTCTTTCAGGAATTTTTCAAAAATCAGTACCTGACTGCCAAATGTCTCCGTATTCAGACCTTCCAGCACTTCCTCTATGTATATATGATACAAGGGAAAGCTTTCCTTGCGATTACAAAATTCCGAATGATAACGGTTCTGGCTTCCATCCTTTCGAAAAATCATTTTTCCGTGTCTGGTGCCTTTCCACTCATAGAGAAGATATTCATCCCAGAATCTGACCAGAGTCAGACCTTTTTTACTTTTTTCACGTAAAATACCTGTAGAATAAACCGGATAATCTTTCACGGTAAACAACCGATATAAATTTTTTAACGAAAGCAACACATTTGCCTGCTCATCTTTCTTCATGTCACATTCTATCTAGTTGTAAACACAACAACTCGTTCCTTATTTTTTAATTGTAATTTTGGCTTTTTTCGTGTACACACCAAACACCTTCTGTTTCTGCTTGTTCAGTTTATAGGCACAAGCACGTATATAATACGTATGTCCCTTAGAAAGATTCTTTATCGTTACTGTATTCTTCTTGGATTCCTTGATTGCTACAATATCTGTAAGACCGGAATCTGCTGTCACTACAAATGCATAACCAGCAGCACCTTTTACCTTGGATGCCGTAATGGTGATCGTGCCCTTCTTGTTATTCTTTACACTGATCTTCTTTACCTTCGGCACAACATAGGTTGTAAACTTAACAGCCTTGCTATACTTTCCAGTAACCTTCTTGCCGCCGCCCTGTGCGATTGCTCTTACTTTTACATAATAGGTCTTTCCAGATTTCAAACCGTAGATCAGTTCATTGTTTTTATTTTCCTCGACAATATAATTCTTTACATTCTTCTTGAATTTCTTGTCAGTGGAAATTGTGATCTGATATCCGGTTGCACTTGCAATCCGCTTCCAGGAAATCTTGGCGCCATCGGTAAGCACATTGGTGGCCTTGGTTCCAGTAAGCTTCGGAAGCTTGGATGGAATTACAGTGTTCTGATTGTTATCAGAAGCGTTCGGAGTCTTCGTCGGTTCCGGAGCAGATGGAGCCTTGGTCGGCTCTGCATTCGGAGCTTTTGTCGGCTCTGCCGCCGGGGTTTTCGTCGGTTCTGGTGCCTTGGTAGGATCTGGGTTCTTTTTCCAGTTTGCAGTCAGTTTAACACCGCTTACCAGTTCACCCATTGATGGTGTGTAAGAACCGGAAGAATTTACTTCTTCATCCGCATCTACTGTCGTCCATCCGGTAAAGGTATAACCGCTTCGTGTAGGCGCTTTCAGCTCAATACTGTTTCCACCTGTGAAAGTGGATGGGTTGGAGCTGTCATTTGTTCCGCCAGCCAGATCATAACTGATTGGAAGCACATCACCATTTTCATAATAAAAATGATAACGTGTATTAAAGTAATTGTCCACATAAGAATTTTTTACAACGTATAATTTACAGCTGTCTTTGATAGAATCAAAGGCATAATATGTGTTCGTATCTCCTATAGAAGCCATAGAGTCATAATCCAGATCCAGTACACGGGCCGGAATGTGAATCTCTGTAAATTTACAGGAATCAAATGCAAAACCGCCTAACAATACTACATCTGACGGAAGTGTATAGCTTCCTGCCCAACTTTTTCCTGCAGGATAGGTGAAAATACTTCTGCCAGCCACTTCCCCTCCGCTGCTTTTATAGACCTTACTGTAAAGCACACCGTCCTGGGAAGAAAGGTACGGATGTCCTGCGTCAACTGTGATTTCTTTTAAGCTTGTGCAGCCCTTGAACATTGCACCAACTGTATATTTTACATCAGCACCAATGCGGATACTTACAATTCCACTGTCGGTGAACTGATATTTCAGGCTGTCAGTTCCATGAATATATACATTTTCAAGATGGAGGTTCTTGCAGCCCCTAAATGCACCTTCTCCGATACCTCCGCTTACGCTTGCCGGAAGAGAGGTAAAACCTGTAAGCGCTGTACAGCCTGCAAAAGCATAACTTCCAATAGTGGTTAAGCCCTCCGGGAGATTGATGTAAGTAAGGTTCTTGTTATCCTTAAATGCGTCCCAGCCAATTTCCTTCAGTGTGGAGGGCAACGTTACTTTTTTCAGTGTTTTAATGTATTCTCCCTGTCCGCGCGAGGGACTTCCATCCTCATTCCATTCAGAAGCTACAATAGTCGAAATTCCACCGACATATGTAAGTCCTTCTGCAAAGGAAACCTCCTCAACGCCGGCACAGTACTGATCCCAGCCCAGTTCCAGCTCGGATGGGGCATTGTAAATTCTTTTCAGGTTACATTCCCCATAACTGTAAAAAGCTTCTTTATCAATCTCGTTATAAGCCCCTGTTGGCGGAAACGTTATCTCTTCCAGTTTCGGACAGTTACCAAATGCCTGCTTCTCGATTTTTACAGGCTGTGCACCGCCTACTGCGTCATTAAAATGCACGATTTGAAGATTCTTATCCCCATAAAACGCACCTTCTCCAATTACAAGCCGTGGATTCTGCGGCAGCTGAACGGCTGCCAGTCCGTCAAACCAGCTGCCACCTGTTGAAAATGCATTGGGCATCACATAGCAGAGTGTATCCGGAAGAATCAACTTATACAGCATTCCGTTGCCATACTTTCCATCGTAATAGAAACAGCTAAACCGGTCCCATGTGTAATCATATTCTGAATCCGGAAAATACTTACCGATTCCAATTACCTTCTTCGCCACACCATCCTTATACACATATGACGGAACCTGCAGTTCCATAACAGCCTCGGTTACTGCGCTGATAATAGCTTCTCCATTTGTTCCATATTCATGGGCATACCAGATCTGCCCCTGACTGTCTGTCCAGGAAAATTCTTCCTTGTTCCACTTTTCGCCGTCGAACTGGAAAAACTGTCCTGAGCCTTCTGCATGCACGCTAAGCGCCATACCCAGGCACATGATAATGCCAAGGAACAGCATTTTCACACATTTTGAAATTTGTTTTTTCACGCTTTCATTCCCCCTTATTTTTTCGGCAATTATAACTGTTCAAAAATCCATTTGGCTCTGAATAGATACCAGCAAATTTTCAAAAGCTGGAAAATTGCTCTTTTTTTCTCATAAAAAGAATATCATAATTGAATTTTTGAGACAATAATGGTGGGAAAGGTTGTGGTTTTTATGCACAAGATTGTTATTTTTATGCACAACACAATCTGTTTGACAACTATCCAGAAGGCAGTGTGAAGATACTAAACAGTTATCCTGTTTGAAAAAACTGCCGTGTTCAATATGTTTCTTAAACATATCAGACACGGCAGTTTATCAGAGGCATCATACATCCTGTAATATTGGCAGTTCTAAAGTCTGCCCCTTAATCATTCTTACAATCTGCACGCCCCGCTTTACGGTATATTTTGTTTTCTTTCAGTAGGCGTAGCCCGCTTCGCGCTCTTGCAACTTACCGCACTTTGACTGTAATAACCACCTTTTTTCTGCCGGAGCGTACCGTAACTTTTGCAGTACCTTTTTTCTTCGCTGTAATTACACCACCTTTTGTCACAGTGCAGACTTTCTTGTTAGATGTGGTGTAGGTCACTTTCTGCTGGGTTGTGATCGGTGCCAGAACCGGTGCCAGGGTCTGTTTCTTCCCTTTCTTTAAGGTGATTTTCTTCGGTACACCTGAAATTTTGGTGGTTTTCACAGTTCCCTTCTGGATGGTAACATTCACAGTTTTTACTGCACCGCCAGCCAGAGTCACTGTAAGTTTCGTCTTTCCTGTTTTCTTCTGAGCCTTCAGCGTAACTGCACCGTCTTTGGTGTAGGAGCTTACTTTCAGAAGCTTACTGTTGCCTGAAACCACAGATGCTACATAGTCCCCACTCTCCATGCCGGAAATCTTGAGCACTTTTGTGGTCTGTTTTATTTTCATTTTCAAGCTGGAGGCTGTAAGTATCATTTTGGAAGTCAGCGGATTTCCATTGTCTCTTTCTTCTGTGGTCTGGCAGATCTTACAGATTCTTTTCTCTTTCTGAGCTGCAAATACGGTAGCATCTGATGTCTTTTCCCATTCTCCCCAGGTATGTTCTGTCTTCGCGATTGTTTCACCGCCGCTTAATCTGGTTCCGCAGGTCTTACAATAAGTGTCGCCTGTATAGCCTTCACTTGCACAGGTTGCTGCTTTTTTCCCTCTGACCTCTGTTTCCCCATGTCCCTTCGCGGGCAGCTTCTCGGTTCTGGTCTGTCTGCAGTTCACACAGGTAAAGGTTCTGATACCTTCCTCAGTACAGGTGGCTTCCTTTGTCACATTTCCGTTATCCCAGCTGTGGGCGTCCGGATTCACCGGTAAAACCTCTGTTCTGGTAATATGGCAGTCCGTGCACTCATAGCTGATAATTCCTGTGGAAGTACAAGTCGCTGCTATGACTACCGTTCCGTTATCCCAGCTGTGCTCTACCGACGGTTTTGTCTGCGATACCATACCGATATTCACTTCGGTTCGAAGAGGCGGAACGGTCATCCAGTCACTCCATGTAGTTTCATATCCCTCTTTCTCGTATTTTACTCTCCACCAGCCTTCCGGAACATCCCATGCATATTTTCCGTCTGCATTTGTCTGAAGAGGATTGTACTGGTTATACTCCCCCGCATTCCATTTCGTTCCATACTCGGATGGGGACGGCGTTTTATTCCAGAAATCATCAGATTCATCATATGGAATCCAGTAAGCTGTTACGGTAACATCCTCAATTCTCTCTCCTGTGGAAAGATCAAACACATAGCCGCTTGGATCTACTACAAAACGAAGCTTGAATTTTTCCCCTTTAATATCTGCTTTTCTGATATCCCAGAATAATGAGGAAGCTGCTGTAATCGTTCCCAATATGGCAGTCAGCGCAATTACCGGGCCTGCGCCCATCGCTCCTCCTGCTACGACCAGTGGAATCATCGCTGTCATGATCATAAACATTTTCTGGTCACTCTCCAGATTATCCACAGCTTTTAATTTCTCCTTTAATTCCTGGTCAGAATAGTGACCGCCGGAAGCCAGTACGTCTTTTCTCAGCTCATCCATGTCTTTCTCAATCTGATAGTTCTGATATAACATGGACGCTCCCTTATTTATTGTTGACAAGTGGGAGGAAATCTGGGAAAGTGTCCAGTACTGATCCAGAGTCCCGGCATTTTCAGTAGCAGTGTCCAGCATAAATCCAATGTATTTATTTCCGGTAACATCCTTTACCAGCATATACCAGGTGCCTTTGTCGGAATAATCCAGGTTGCAGATATACTTGCTGTCATCATACCCCGGGATCAGATAACCCATATCTTTATTGGCTTCGTCGATCAATCCCTTCCATGTTCCCATACTGGAACCGTTGCTCTCGTCAAACACGCTGATGGTGACATCCAGTCCTACATCTTTCAGATCCTCCCCGAATTTACTGAGATCAATGGTTGCGTCATAATCGGTTGCTGTATTTTTCCTTACCGTAATATCCTTTTCTGCGCCTTCGGGAAGTCCTTTCTGCAAAGCCTCCCAGTCAAAATCCTGTCCCATTTTTACTTCTGGAACTGTTTTGTTATATTCATAGCTGATCACACCAGGAACATAATTGTGATCGGATTCATCGAAATATCCGTCTGTCACAAACGCATTTTTTTCTGGTTCATAGGTTGCTTTCAGATATTTGGTCTGGTTGTTTCTGGTGCTTGTAACATACAGAGTCTTTATCTGTTCCGGATTTTCAAAGGTAAGCTCATAGTCAAATTTGCTTTTCGGAAGGTAATACACCAAAGGTGTTACTCCGTCTGTCTTTGTCAGATCGTAGGATTTTATTTTGTCATGCTCATTATAGTACATTTTGAAGGACTCGATTGAGGGTTCTCCTTCATTATAGGTAACTGCGGCAGTTCTTGTTTCTGTTGTACCATCTGCCTGTGTGCAGAGTGCTTTGATCTTATATGTCTCATAGTTGGAAGGATTTTCCAGTGTAAGGACGGCAGACCATAAGCCGGCCTTTGATACCTGGACTGTCTGCTGTTCTTTCTCATTCACAAGCAGGGTAACAGTTCCACCGGCATTTGCCATACCGGAAACATTTACGGTTGGCTTTGATACAACATCTGGTGCATCTATGGTGAACAGATTAATACTTTCATTCAGTACACCGATGATTTCCTGGCTGGAGTTTCTGTTCTTTTTGTAGTTCAAAATAGCGTAGCTGCGTGCTACCGACTGACTCTGTGCTTTGATACTGAAACGGATAATTCCAGAAGTACCGCTCACAGGAATGGTCAGTGTCCTGTCCTTTAAATTATAGTTCTGGCATAACTCCCCATCCACCTTTAATGTAGATTCGTCAAGCTCTCCGTTGGAAGGAAGAACCAGCTTCACATTCAGGTCGCTTACTGCGGATTTCCATGTGTCTTTTATGTTATAGCGTACTGTCATGGCCACATATCCATTGGCTGTGGCACTTCCGAAGTCTCAGTAATAGCTGGTGTCTGAACGATCCAGGACGGTTTCGGCGCTGTCCGTATAAGTTCCTATTTGCTCAAATGGAATATTATTTTCAATGGCATATATGGTTGCCATAGAATAATAACTGCAATGTATCGTCAGCTGTGGGCAGTTTTCGAATACAGCTTTCCTGATATCAGTAGTGGAATCTGGAATGTAAATGTCCTTTAAACCTGCGCAGTCGGCAAATGCATAATCTCTTATCGTCTTGGTATTGGAAGGAAACGTTACTTCTGTAAGACCGGTTGCTCCTGCGAATGCGTATGCACCGATTTCGGTCAGGCTTGATGGCAACGTTACACTGGTTAGTGTGGTTAAGCTTGCAAAGCTATGCGGCGCGATTACCTTTACTCCTTCCGGAATCTCTATCTCGGTCAGTTTCGGACAGCCGGAAAATACATTTCCATATTCATAGCTGTTCGATCCGTTTCCACTGGGGCTGTTTACCCAGTTCACCGGATAATTGGCACTGACAAGATTGCTGCAGCCTCCAAAGACTTTATAGCCCAATGTGGTGATGCTGTCTGGCAGATGTATGCTGGTGATTCCGGTACAGTTTTCAAATGCATAGGCGTATATGGTGGTAAGACCATCGGGAAGCTCCACACTTTCCAGCACTGTATTTCCCTGGAATGCTCTCGCTCCGATCACCTGAACCGCATAACCACCTATGTTAGATGGAACCTAAACGCTGGTGGCACTTCCGGAATATCTGGTAATACGCGCATAACTGTTATTTACAATTACATAGGAAAAATCACCTTCTGTCATCTCTGCCGATTCAGAAAGAGCCTCTTCCAATTCATTTGTCTCTCCAGTTTCCTCTACGTTTTCTTCCACGTCGCCCGAAACAAAAGCTGCAGCATCTCGCTTTACCGCCTCATCTCCCGCTTCTGCTCCATCCATTTCCGCAGATTCCCATCCACCAGAACCATTTGCTGAAGATTCAACTGTTTCTGATTCTCCAGACCAGAATCCATCCTCGTCAGTAACCGTTTCCTCCGATGTGGTCGCTGAATTACTCTCTTCCAACGTATACGCTTCCGATATGCCGGTTGTCGCATCGGCTTTCGTGTTGGTTTCTGTATTAGATTCCGTGTTAGTTTCCGCGTTGGTTTCCGCGTCGCCTTCATTCAAACTCTGGTTTTCAATAGAATCTTCTGCGAAGAAGTCCGCTGCAGCTGAAGTCCCAATTTCTTCTGCAGCATAAATCGGAATGCTTTGTGCACACATTGCAACACTCAGCGAAATTGCAAGTATCCGGCTGATTGCCTTCCTTTTCATAATTCTTTTCTCTCCCTTAAATTCATTTGTAACTGGTCAGAATCAAATGACGAAATACAAAGCATTTTGAAAATTAGCACTGAACAATTACATTTATTTTTGATAATTGACTAAATCCATTTTAGCATAGCTATTTTCCCTTACAATCACAAACGGCGCCGGAAAAGTTAGTTGTCGTTTTTATGTATAAGCATGCAATTTTTATGTACATTCTCGAATTCAATCCGACCGATAATTGTACTATCAATGCTGACGGTACAATTGCTAGCCAAATAAAATAATAGCGTAATATTACGCAAAAAAGCCTCACCGATCTGATAACAACTCTGTATAAGCGATATCAGATAGTGAGGCTTCTTATTTGGTAAACTATAACTGCGCAATGCCTTCACAGTTACCGTATGTTTACTATGTATCTTTATTCAGTGAACAGTGGTGTAGAATAATATCTGTCACCAGTATCCGGAAGAAGGGCTACAATCACTTTGCCCTTATTCTCAGGCTTCTTTGCATAGTCAATTGCGGCTTTTAACGCAGCTCCGGAAGAAATTCCAACCAGGATTCCTTCTTTGTGTGCAAGAAGCTTCGCTGTGGCAAATGCCTCATCAGCCTCTGCTTTATAAATCTCATCATAAACTTTGGTATTCAGAACATCCGGAACAAATCCGGCACCGATTCCCTGGATCTTGTGCGGACCTGCTTTTCCCTCAGATAATACCGGGGAGGTAGAAGGCTCAAGTGCTACAATTTTCACATTCGGGTTCTGCTCTTTCAGATATTCACCTGTTCCGGTAAGGGTTCCGCCTGTACCAACACCTGCGATGAAGATATCAACCTTTCCCTCAGTGTCCTTCCAGATCTCCGGACCTGTAGTCGCCTTGTGCACTGCCGGGTTCGCCGGGTTCACAAACTGTCCTGGGATGAAGCTGTTCGGAATCTCCTCTGCCAGTTCGTTGGCCCTGGCAATGGCACCTTTCATTCCCTTGGTTCCATCGGTAAGAACAAGCTCTGCGCCGTATGCTTTCAAAATGTTTCGACGCTCAACACTCATGGTCTCTGGCATGGTGAGGATGATTCTGTATCCCTTAGCTGCTGCGATAGATGCCAGACCGATTCCGGTATTTCCAGAAGTTGGCTCAATGATTACGGAACCTTCCTTCAGGATTCCCTTCTGCTCTGCATCCTCGATCATAGCCTTGGCAATTCTGTCCTTAACGCTTCCTGCCGGGTTAAAGTATTCCAGCTTCACAAGAACAGTAGCTTCCAGTCCAAGCTCCTTCTCAATATTTGTAACCTCTACAAGTGGGGTGTTTCCGATCAATCCAAGTGTTCCCTTATAGTATGCCATATCCATTCCTTTCCCGGCGCCTGCGGCCGCTTTACATTTATTCGAGGTGATGTCGCCGTATGGCGGCCCGCCTGTTATGTCTGTATCTGCCCCCAGTAACTGCCAGCTTGCTTCTTCGGCAATAATTGTCGATATTCCGTATTGATTTACTGGGTTATTTATTCGTTAAATGGATATTACCACTATTAACCCACTATGTCAATAGGTTTTTGGGATTTTATATGAGAAAATAGATTGGAGCGTTACTGTTCACTGGTAACATTCCGCGAGGTGTTTTTTGTGAACAAAGTTCACAGTAACATTAGAGCCGTCGCGTAGCGACGCTTGTACGATTTCTATACACTACAAAATCTCCACAATATACAAGAAAAGTACACCCAGTACTAATTAACACGTTGTGTTGTTTCGTGTTTTTAGCTGAATGTACCTTATTTTAAATAAATTATCACTCCTCTTCCTCAGCAACTTCACAGACCATCTCATATGCATCTTCCAGCGCGTCCAGAGCCTCAGTCAGTGTATCGACTTTCCTTACATCTGCGCCATCATCCTCATACTCCTGGATCAAATCTGAAAACTGGTCTTTCAGTTCCTCCATGTAATCTACTACCTGCTGTAATTTCTCTTCTTTTTCCAGTACTGCTGATAAATTAATAATTTTTCCCATAGTATGATGTCCTCCGCTTTCAAAAAAATGTTTTCTAAAGGTTTTTCATATTTTCCAAATCATAACATGTCCGAAACGTTCTCTCAATATTTCGTTTCAAGTTTCTCCTGCAGATTATAACGTATATTTTACAGAAAACCTTTTTTCAAACACGCTATAAAGTTTTTTCCTTTTATAATTATAACGTAGTCTGTAAATTCTTTTACAGGATTCCGCCCCGCATGCGCCGTCTCGTACTTCGCCAGCTATAATTTGCAAAAGCATCCTGGATTTCCTTTCGCTTAAGACGACTGATGGGGATTTCTGTCTTATCCGACAGCTTCAGAATATCCGTAGGCATAGCCACGATTTCCCTCATGGAAACCAGCGCCCACCGGATCGGGCGGCAAAACTCATTGGCTGGCAGAACCTTTTCCAGATCTGCCATAGACATGGAAGCATCTATCACGCCCTTTTTCGTGTGAATTTTCGCTCGTTTTCCATCTGCTTCTGCATACAGAATATCGGAAATGTAAATGCTCTCCTCCAGCCGTCCCACTTTCACGTTCACAGTCCGCAGGGAGTAGACACTGTCAAAAAAGCGATCCAGAATGTGAAACAGCTTCTCTTTTCTCACTGGCTTCACCATGTAATGAAGCGCCTCAATATCAAAGGCCTCTGCTGCAAACTCCGTACTGGTGCTCCCGAACACGATCTGCACCCGGCTGTTTCTTGAAATCAGCTTCTTCGCCGTCTCCATACCGTTCATCCCACTCATAAAAATATCCATAAAAACCAGTGAATAAACGGATGTATCTGAGGATAAAAATGCCTCCCCGGAAGAAAATTCTTCTATTTTCACATATAGGTTATTTTTGTCTGTGTATTCCGAAAGCAGCCGGGTGATATTCTCCCTGTCTTCCGCAAGGTCATCACAAACCGCTATTTTTATCTCCTGGTTCATGTGTAATTCCTCCCATAGAATCTGTCTGAGGTCTGTTTCTGAATCTGCCATCCCTCATATTTCTGCATAATAAATGCCGCATTCTCCGGGTAAAAATCTGTCTTTTATGATTCGCTCAGTTTTTGAAACATTTCCAGATATTCCTGCTCTACTTCAACAAACGGCCGCACTGTATAATCCAGCTCAAAGTGCAGCTTCGGTGCATCCCCCGGTTGTTTCTCTTCCAGAAGAACCTCTAAATCATACCAGAGAAGATCATCATCAATTTCTTTCAGACGCTGCGCTTCTTCATCAGTCAGACTGCTTCCCAGAAATTTCTTATAAATCACCTGAAGCAGCTGCTCTTCCACCTCACGGTATCTGGGCATCTCCTGCTTCAGCGGACGGGGCACATCTGACATATAGCACTCGCTGGCATCATGCAAAAGACAAGCCAGCGCCTGACGATTGGAATACCCTCGCCCAAGAGCCTCCTTCGCACAGCAAATACAATGCTCCCCAACAGACCAGAAAGAACTTACATGTCCATTTCCCCTACAGGTCAGCGACAACGCATGTGCAATATCCTGAATATCAATCTTCTCCGCCTCCGGATGAACTGGATTGAAATGGTTTCTTGTGTATGTGGTTATGTAACTCATAGGAAGCCTCCCCTACTGCTCTTTTCTTTTTCTTGCAAGATACTCATCCAGTTCTTTCTTGATTTTCTCCGGAATCTCCCTTGCAACCGGACACACTGCTGCATTTGCAAAACGTTCTGTAAACTTCACCAGAAAATCAATATCCCCCTGTAGCTGCTCCATGGACATAACCTCCTTCACATCATAGCGGCAATGAATTGGTGCCACATTGGAGCTGGCAATTCTGGCAAAAGAGAGTGCCGGAATTCCGCTGTCTGCAAAAGGTGTAGAATCACTGGAATACACTCCGGTCTTTGCCTCAATTGGAAAACCGATTTCTGCTGCCATATAAGATATATAATGTGCCAGCTTGTCCTCTGCGGAAACACAGGAGATAAATTTACCCATATAAGTTCCAATCATATCCAGATTAATGTTCAGCACTATTTTGTCCAGTTCCTCTTTATGCTCCTTCACATATGCTTTAGAGCCCAGAAGCCCTCTCTCCTCACTTCCGCAGAATACGAAACGAAGACCATAGTTTAGTTCTTTTCCCTTCAGCTGTTCCATAATTCCAAGCAAACCTGCGCAGCCACTCATGTTGTCATAAGCGCCGTGGGATAAAGAAGTGGAATCGTAATGGGCACTAAGCACAATAAACTCGTCCCGTCTGCCAGGAAGCTCTGCAATTACATTGTGGGACTCTCCGTCGTACTCTTTCTGGGAAACCTCCAGACGAATGTTCTTCACCTTATTTTTCACCAGTTCTACTGCCTGGCTGGAATGGATCATGGCGCAAAGAACTTTCCGTTCTTCCCCTACAACGGCTTCGCGCAGATCGCGCTGGTCAATATCTGTATTTGGATAATACATATTTCCGTACTGGAAAATAATTCCCTTTGCTCCTGCTTTTATCAGATCCTGGTAAACAAAAAATCCAACTCCCTGAGTGTCCATCAGTACAATTTTATCTTTTGCACCTGCTATGGAAACAGGATCCGTTCCCGGCATATAATAAAGCTCTCCCTCTACGCTGCCGCTGCCACAGCAGTTAAACGCCTTACAGGTGATTTCCTTCCCATCTGCAAACAAATGCGCAGATTCAATCTCTCCCATAGCAACCCGAAAAGCCTCCAGATGAGCAAGTACGCCCAGTTCCTCGCACTGCGCTTTCAGAAATTCAGCAACCTGCAGTTCCTCCTTCGTACCACTGGCGTGGACGAAATCGGTGGATTCGAAAATATTGGATAAATTCATGATGGTTTTCTCCTTTGTGAATTGAAGATAAAATCTCCGGCTCTCAGAGTGTCCCTGAGAACCGGAGGTTTGTTTTTATAAATTTCACTTAAGTTTATTTTACGTATTAATACCTTTCATCGTGATTTGTTTCCCTTACTTAAATTTAGTTTTCGGTTACATTTGCTCTTTTTTCAAACAGATAACCCATTCCACGACCTCCAATCTCGCCCATCATCTCTCTTGCCTCGTCCACGGGCACATTCATCTTTATTAGTAAAGTCCATAAAATCTTCTTGTAAATTTCTTTTATCGCTTCCGGCGCATTGCTGTAAATAGAGTTGATTTGCTGGATACATCCTTGATATCTTCAGGCTGAACATTCGCAAACAATGGAATATTCGTATAATTTCTCAAAAACTGGCTGGCAAGTGTATCGTTTTTGAAAATCTCCCGGCTGTTCACATCTCTTGTATGCAGCTCCGGATGGTAAGCAGTGTCTCTTTTTCTTTTGTTCTGTGGCTTTCTGCTCATTTTTCCTCCTTACGCAAGAAACGCTTCACAGATCAAAAGATATCTACAAGTTCATAGTAACACGCACAAATTCAGAATACAAGAAGGAACCATAAAATTTTCACTTCATATGATTGACCATAGAATGCCTTTTCCAATGTTTTACTAATAGTGCGTTTAAAGATTGCATCCAATCTCCTTCTTGACAGCCATGCTTCTTTTTATATCTGTCTCCCCCCACAAATAACCAAATATAATATGTACACTCCTTAATTTACTTTAAAAGAAATAGCCATGCGAGCCCCCTCGCACAGCCATCTCATATCTTTCATATTATTCAATTCCCTCACACAAACGGATTATAAAATCTCCCCCACCGTATCGTCACCGTCAGGCTGACTGCTAGCAGCAGCACGCCAACTCCAATTGCCACGAAGTCCCTTTTCTCAAAAGGTCTCTTCATATACCACGTTCTCTTCTTATCCTTTCCGAACCCACGCAGTTCCATGGCATTGGAAATGGTATCAATCCGATTCAGGCTGGTCAGGATCAGCGGCAGAAGAATATTCACCGAATTCTTCAGCCGGGCAAAAAAGTGCTCGTTTTTTCCAAGCTCTACGCCCCTTGCCTGCTGGGCCTGGCTGATGCTGTGATAGTCACGCTGAATATCAGGAATATAACGAAGCGCAATCGCCACAGAATAACCCACTTTGTAGGAAATTCCAATACTGTTCAGGCTGGCGGCAAACTCACTTGGGTTCGTTGCAGAAATAAACAAGATTGCAACCGGCAGCGCAACAAAATATTTCAGAGAAATATTCACCATATAAAACAGCTGCTCTGCGGTCAGATCATACCGCCAGAACAGGTGGCAAAGCACATGTCTGGTTCCGTACAATGTGGTTCCCTGATTTGGGTCAAACAGAAAAATAAACAAATTATTCAACACCAGAAATACCAGCATAAAAATCATCATAAACCGCACTTCGCGGAACTTAATCTTACTCAGCTTAAACGCCGCCAGGCTCACCGCAAACAGCCCAAGCAGTACCCACGTATTATAAGTGATCATACTTGCAAAAGTAAAAAGCAGGAAAAACGCCAGTTTGGTGGTACCTGTCAGCTTGTGTATCACACTTTCCCTTGGCAGATAATTCAACACTGTCTTAGCGGCCATGGCTTCGCACCTCCCTGTCCTCCTCAATAAAACGCTGCACAAACTCTTCCGCCGGACTGATTCCCAGCTGGTTCGCCAGGGTAAAAAGACTGGTCTCCTTCAGTGCCGCCTGACGGATCAGCTGTGGATCACAAAGAGCTGCTGCCGCGCTTCTGTCCGCGATCAGCCTGCCGTCAGCAAAGACCAGTGCCCGAGGCGTATATTCCAGCATCAAATGCATATCATGGGTAATCATCACAACTGTTACCCCTTTTTCATTCAGCCCACGAAGGAACTCCATAATCTCTGTATAATGGCGAAAATCCTGTCCCGCAGTCGGCTCATCCAGAATGATCAGTTCCGGATCCTGCACCAGCACACTGGCAATGGTCACACGCTTCTTCTGTCCGAAGCTAAGCGCCGATACCGGCCAGTTCCGAAATGGGAAAAGTCCGCAGACTTTCAAAGTTTCCTCCACTTTTTCCCGAATCTCTTCCTCGCTTTTTCCCATATTGCGAAGGCTCAATGCCACCTCATCAAAAATCATAGTCTTGGAAATCATCTGATTGGGATTCTGCATCACATAGCCAATATGTTTGGCTCTGTGGCGGATATTTTCCTGCAGAAGATCCCTTCCCTGGAAAAGGATTTCACCGGAATCTGGTATCTCAAAGCCGCAGACCAGTTTGGAAAAAGTAGATTTCCCGGCACCGTTTTTCCCCACAATACTGACCATTTCACCCTTGTGGATTGTAAGAGAAACATCACGTAAGGTCTGACTGCCTCTCTCATAACCAAAGGTAAGATTTCTAACTTCAAGCAGCGGCTCATGTTCTTTCTCAGCCTCTGCTGCCGGACGGGACCAGAACCAGTCTGTCATTTTCTTCCGGTCCGCCTCATCTATCACGACAGAATCAGCATGTGCCGGCTTCTTCGCCGGAACCAGTTCCACGCCTGCATAACGCAGCGCAGTAAGATAAAGGGGCTCCCGGATTCCATTTTCTTCCAGAAGTCTGGTGGACAAAAGCTCATCCGGATGAAGATCTGCCAGAATTTTTCCATCGCCCATAAGAACGATACGGTCCACATCTCGCCACAAAACATCCTCCAGACGGTGCTCAATGATCACCACCGTAGTATCTGTTTTTTCCTGAATCTCGTCGATCAGCTCAATAGTCTGCTTACCTGTAGCTGGATCTAGATTGGCCAATGGCTCATCGAACAACAAAATTTTCACCTGATCCACCATTACCCCCGCCAGGCTGACGCGCTGCTTCTGCCCTCCGGAAAGCTCGTGGGGCGCGTAATCCAGATGATCCTGAATTCCAACCAACTCTGCCGCGTGACGGGTGATCTCATGCATTTCATCCTGCGGCATGCAGATGTTCTCCAATGCAAAGGCAATATCCTCGCCAACCGTCAGCCCGATAAACTGACCATCCGGATCCTGCAGCACTGTGCCCACATGTGCAGAGAGCTGAAAAATGCTGCTCTTCGGCGCATCCACACCATCCACAATAAGTTCCCCGCTGCATTCTCCTGGATTGGAAAAAGGATTCAGGCCATTGATGCAGCCTGCCAGAGTACTTTTTCCACAGCCGGAAGGACCTGCGATCAACACCCGCTCGCCAGGATAAATGTCCAGATTAATTTCCTTCAGCGTAGGCTTTTTCTGTGCCCGGTACTGAAAAGAAAAGTTTTTGAAAGAAATAATAGGAGATTTTTTCTCTGTCATATAGTACCTCAAAATCAAATATCCTGAAGCGAATCCATCGTCAATTTGTAAACAATGTGACTGCTTCAGAACCACTTAACAATTTGCATCTCTATAAGTGTACACCTTACACCATCTCAAAAGGATAACACGAATTTCTTAAATCCACAATAAAATTTCTTACCAAAGTCTATCTTATTTTGCATAAATCTTGCGAAATTTACTTTTTGGATCCAATAAAATTATGCATCAAAAAAGACCCTGCCACAAGTTTCCCCATAGCAAGGTCTTTTACAAATTTCCCTTTCAACTTATTCCTGATCCAGGGAGCCTTTCTTTGCAATTGTTTTTGTATAAGCCAGGATCAGAAGACCGCCGACTACAACACCTGTGATGGTGTTTGAAACAGCGGCGAATGCACCCTGTGCAAATACTTTGTTTGCCGGTTCAGCATAGATTACAATGTCAAGTACAGGTGCAACAACTACCCATCCTACAACATGTGCGATCACGTTTGCAACTGTGAAAACGGCAACTTTGCCTTTTCCGAAATCGCCTTCCTGAACCTGAAGCTTCTTGGCGAACAGACCGATCACAACACCTACAAATGCAGATGTGATAACCCAGCTCCACCATGGGCTTCCACCCCAGGACAGGTCGATCAGTGTATGCCCGATGAAACCAATGAGTCCGCCTGCAACCGGGCCATACATTGCTGCAAGAAGTCCAAGTACTGCGTACTGAAGACTGATGTTTGTGTTCGGGACCGGACTAGGGATCGCCACAAAACGTCCCAGTACAAAGAACAGTGCAGCACCGATACCGATAGCAACTACGGTTTTGATACTATTGTTGTTTTTCATAGCTCTTTCCTCCTACTATGTGTCTTACTAGAGCGTGTTTGATAAAGGCTTTCTGCAAGATGTGCGTCACAATTTGCGGGAATGTTTTTTCAAGCAGGCTCTAACACGCTATAGTATACGCTTTATTAAGAGCTTGTCAATCTGAATCCACAGTATTTCAGCCTTTCACCGGAATCTTAAACACAATTTTCGTTGCGGGCTGGGCTTCTGTTACGGCGATGCAGGGCATATGACCGTCTTCAGGAGCGTAGAAACCAAACATGCCAGCCTCCAGAAGAGTGTATCCCTGCTCCGGACCACTTTTATAGAAAATAATGTCAGCTTCCGGGGTGCGGTCATCCTCTACGGTAAGCTTGCGAAGAGATGCCCAGTAAATTTTCTCAGTGCCTTCTACAATGTACTGAAGGTCACAGTATTTCTTATGGGATTCCATCTGTGCACCTTCCAGTGGCTTGGTGGTATATTTCTGAACCAAGGCAAAAATGCCGTTTTTTAGGTCGTATCTGCCTTCTGGAAGGTTCTCCTCTTTCTGTTTTTTGATAAACTGCTGAACCATGTCAGCGTAATCTTTAAATTCCTCATATGTATTCAGTTTGTCTGCGTAATCTGCAATCATGATAAATCCTCCTGTTATTTTTTACTGCTCTTCATACTCACAAATATAACTCTGCCCCATCATACCATAAGGCTTCAGCACCTTCCCATCCGTATGGAACATTCCCTCGGTGCGGAAATCAGCCCAGCTGATTCGGCTGCAGCCGGTGTAGGACTGGTGGAATGGGCCGAACATGTTTCTTGGACTTCCTGAAACTTCAATTTCCAGAGTATTCTCTTCTTTTTCGAAAAGACCAGTTACATCTGTGACACAGTTCTTCTTTTCGAAATGAAAACCAGCTTCCTTACCATTTACTCTGACTTTCAGAAGGGTACCTCTCCACTCACCCAAATGAAGAAGAACCTGCTTATCGGAAATCAACTGTGGCACCTTGTACTGGTAAATCATACCGCCAGGATAGTTTACATAACCTTGCATGCTCCAATCACCAGTATGCAGAATTTCTTTTTCCCTGGAAATATTGCCAGACATATCTACGGCGAAATTTCCAATTACGAATACATCTTCCAGTTCCCGCTTTTGGTCGTAACTGCCTTTTATGGTAATCCGATGCACCCCCTTACTCAAAGCAGGAAGTCCGAAGCAACGCATGTCTTTGTCAATAAACCATTTGCCGGTCTGCGCACATTTCACGCCATCGAAGTAAACTTCCAGACCATAAGGCTTCTCAATTACAAAACTGCATTCACTGGAAATGTCTTCTGCAACATTAAACCGGAAATGCATGGTAAATGGTGTTCCATCTGCCGGATGTGGCTGATCCACCCAGGTATATCGCTGAGGTGCACCGTTATAGTAAACCTGCTGCATGCGCAATTTCTCACGAATTTCCTTCTGCGCCTGCCAGATTTCCATCTCTGCGGACTCACAGACGCTTCCTGCTTCTGACAGTCCGCTGCCATGTCTGAATTCTGATACCAGCTCTACAATTGCGTCAAGATCTTTATCTTCCACCATAGCATTTCCGTCACAAATTTTATTTGCTGAAGCAGTCCCCAGCTCATAAGTACATTTATCTATCGTCAGCACATTCTCCATAGTTCTTCTTAATTTCGCGTCCGGACCGAATGTAGCTAATACGGGATCTGTGTAATGCGGATGTCTGTATGGGAATGTGGCAGCTTTGCTCACTGTCATTTCATGCACCGCATTTACGCCATCAGAAACAGCCGCCAAGTCCACAACGGTAGTATCTTCCTCAATTCCACATTTGTCTTCAACACTATTTATCTCTTTAATAATCTGTCCAGCCCCTATTATTTTCTTCACAAAATAAATTCGGCTCATCCCCGTCTCGAATGTCCTGGTAAAGCAAACGCCCTCTCCATCCGCAACAGTTTCCACCTCACAAACTTCTCCGGTCAGCGGGTCAAGCTCTTCCACAGCGTTCCCGCAGTCAAGTTTTATGTAAACCTGATGTGCATTGTTCCGATCGTGATTTGTCAGGAAAAGAATATGTCCATCTTCTGTCTTTCTCAGCATGGAAAGAATCTCACCATCCTCTGCGCCGCTGGCATTTCGCACAGTAAAATCTTTTCCGGTGCATTTCGCCACAGCTTCCGTCAGCTCCCATTCATGCTCAACCGTATGAACAAATGCTTCCTCATCTAAAACATCCCGGATATCACCATATTTTCCACACACTTTCCTGCGGTCAGATTTCTCTTCATTTACATCTTCACTGTCTATTTTTTTATCCCATCTCTTAGCAACGCAGATCTGCTTACTACCAATCCGTTCTCCTTCAATCATCACCGGATACGGCTTCAGCCAGATCACCATTCCACCAGCTGCAAGAAATTCCTTCAACAGCTTCACCGTGTTTGCAAACAGATTGCTCACTCCCGGAACCACAACCACCTGATAGCTGCACTTTCCTGCCACAAACATTCCATCCTCAACCTTGCCGTCCTGCTCCAACAGGATCTCATCTCCAAAATCAAAATCCACATGCCCTGCAGTCAGCGCTTTTGCGATCCGGTTATAATACTCACCTTTTCGATTTAAAGAAGTAATATGCTCATCCAGCCATCCCATATTCATTTCCAGATGATTGAAATCCTCCGCCCGGTCACTGCGGCACTCGGTCCAGATGCTGGAAATCGGATGGATCATCAGCACCTTCCGCACCGGCTCACCCTGAGAAAGACACAGCGCCAGACGACCAAAATAATTCTCCATCTTATCATTGTCATCCCACCAGGTATTCTGATAGTTGAAAACCGGCGGATAGTCCCTCTTCCTGCAGCCAGTAATGGAATACAGGGCAAGATGCTGACAACGTCTCGTAATTCCAAGCGCGAACTGCCAGTCTCCCAGCCATTTCTGAGTAGAAAAATCCAGCTCCCAGCCAGTGCAGCCGTAAGCCTCACTGATGGTCATGGAACGTTCATACTGATGTGCCACGCTTGCACACTGTTTCACAGTCAGATACTCATCCGTCTGTGCGCCAAGAAGATCAATTCCAGGATTATGCAGATAACGAAGCTGAGGCATCGCCGCACCGCACACACGAGTCTGATAGCCCAGGTCGTTCTCATATAAAATATGTCCCGTAGTACGAAGTCCCCGTTTATCACACCACTCATAAACCTGTTTCATATAACTTTCTTCGAAACGCTGTGCCACCGTCTTCCAATAATCATGACGGATCTTCTCCGCCCCTTCCCCATCAAAAAACAGATAAGGCAGCTTCTCCTGCGGATCATATCCTCTCTTTTCAATAAAATACTCTGTAAATCCAATACTCCACGGAATCCACGGTCTGCCTTCATGGAAAACGCTGAAGAAATCACAGCAGTTTGGTTCATCTGTGAAAAATCCTTTCACCTCTTTTGGAAAACTTCCGCCAAACACTTCCTCATAATGCTCATGGGTCAACTTCAAAAATGTCTTCACGCTCTCCGGATTCAGATTATCTGGCGGCATCAAGCCGTTGTACCACTCACTCTTACCAGAAATCTCCTGGCGCAGAAGCAGAATCTCTTCATCAACACCGCAAGCTCCAGCAGCTTCCTCATAAGTCAGATATTCTTTCATCCTCTTAATAAATCTGCCGTCCGCCGCCGTCTGAATCACATAAACACCCTGAAGAAACTCTGTCTCCATAGTTTCTTCCACTGCTAAATCTTCACTGCCGTTCCTGCCAGACATGGAATTTTCGTCTGTGCTTCGATTCTCGCCACACATTATCGAATCCGAGTCCCCAGTAACTGTCCTTTCTTCCTCGTTACTTAACTTCGCCGGTACCGCCAGCTCCCCGGCTTTCCCGCACTCCATCGTCAGCGCCCTGGCTGTAAACTCCGCAGGATTTACCCTGCTGACCATACCTCCTGCAGCCCCCGACGGCCATTTATCCTCATCATATATCCACAGCTCCAGATCATTTTCCCGGGCTTTATCCACACAGAACTTCACATCCTCCATCCACTCTGTGGAAAGATACTCCGTCTCCAGCCCTTCACGGGAATGAATAAAAAATCCCCCCATCCCCGCCTTCTTAAATCCCTCTATCTGCTCTCCCAGATTCTCCTTCTGAAGCCTGTCATTCCACCCCCAGAAAGGAGCACTCCGATACTCCTTCGGCGGGTTCTCAACCAATCCCTTTACCTCATCTAATGTGCTCATTTTCACGTCCTCCCGATACAACAAAAGGGACTGCAAAACAGTCCCTTTCGTACTACCCAAGTTCATATTTTACATGAAGTTGTTAGGTATAAACATAATAATATCCGGTACATAAGTAACCAGGAACAACAACCCAATCATAATAAGTACCATTGGCAAAATCTCACGTATGACACCCTTGATCTTCGTTTTTCCAAGTCCCGAAACAATAAACAACAGCATACCAAATGGCGGTGTGGAAAGACCGATCATCATGTTCAGGCAGATCACAACGCCGAAATGAACAAGGTCAATACCCATAGCCTGTACCAACGGAAGAACCATTGGTACGAAAACCAGCTGGATAGTACTTACATCAAGTACACAGCCAAGAAGCAGGAATACGATGTTTACGATAAACAGGAAAATGTACTTGTTATCTGTGATTCCCATAACCAGGCTTGCAACAACTCTCGGAACCTGCTCCAGAGAGATGATGTAAGAGAACAGCATGGAAGTTCCGCAAAGAAGAGCCAGTGTAGCTGTGTTGGCAGCGGATTTCTTGATGATACCCCAAAGCTTTTTCCATCCCAGTGTTTTGTAAATCAGTGCAGAAATGATCAGTGCGTATGCAGAAGCAACAGCACCAGCCTCTGTAGGAGTACAGATACCGGAATAAATTCCACCAAGAAGAATAACAACTGTAAACAGTGCCGGAAGAGCCTGCAATGTAGCTTTCAGGAACTCTCTCTTGCTCATGACCACACCTGCCGGATAATTTCTCTTATGAGAAATAAACGCAACATAGATCATAAGAAGAATGGCAAGTAAAACGCCAGGAACCATACCTCCCATAAACAGCTTACCAATGGAAGCACCGGATAACATAGCGTAAATAACCATTGGAATACTTGGCGGGAAAATCGGTCCTACCGTTGCAGAAGCGGCTGTAATGGCACAGCTGAACTCTGCATCATATCCCTCTTTTTTCATCTGGTCGATCTCCATCAGACCAATACCGGAAGCATCTGCGATAGCAGAACCGGTCATACCTGAGAAAATAAGGGAAATAAATACGTTAACCTGTGCTGTACCACCTTTTAATCTTCCAAGAAGACCATTACAGAAAGAGAACAGCTTGTCCGTTACCTCACCTTCATTCAGCACATTTGCCATGAAAATAAACAGCGGCGCTGCAAGCATGGTATAGTTTGCAAACATGTTACCAGTGATAACGGTAAATACCTGGCCCAGTTTGTCCGGAGCTGCAAGCAGAAAATATGTAATAGAAGCTGCAAGCATGGAAAAAGAAACAGGCATACGGATTATGAAGCAGATCGCCATAACCACAAACAGCATAATAATCGGCATACTCATGATTCTTTTCCTCCTTCCTTGTATTCTTTAAATGCATTTTTGATATTGATACAGGTTCTGACGATGATCTCAGCCAGCATATACATAAATGGTGCAAAAACAACTGTATATGGAAGCTTCAGAACTCCTGTTACCATTTTCTTTCCAACCATGGACTGGAAACACGGTACAAAACAGGTTACCAGCAGGATTAAAAGAAATGTATTGTAAACTACTTTAAAAATAAACTGGGTACGAGGTTTTACAGCATCGTAAACCAGACCAAATACTACGTGTTCATCAGCTTCCATTGCCTTACCAACGCCGAAGAACATGGTCCACATGTAACCCAGAACAGATACCTCATAACTCCATGTTACAGGGGTTTTGAAAAAATATCTGGATACGATTGTTACCATAAAGGTAAGGAAAATTACCAAAAACGTAATGTTTGGGATAAAAACGCCAAGGAAATCGACGATCTTTTTCCCGATCTTTTTGAAATTATCCACAGTTTCCTCTCCTCTCAGATTCACTTTTCTGCCATCGGTTTGTTCCCTTTTGCAGACAGGCAAAAAATCTGTTCTTTGTTAAAAAGCCCAGGCCGTACACACAGCCTGGGACTTTTCTTTGTTATAAGTCAGACAGATGTCTCAAGTTTTGCTGTCAATTCATAGCTGATCACTATGTCTTGCCTGTTGTCACGACAATTCGTTTTACTCTTCTGCGGTTGTTGTATCAGCCATAGCCTGGATTTCGTTGTAAAGATCCATATCCCAGTCTTTGATCATATCTTCGTTTTCCATGTACTTAGCCTGAACTTTTTCTTTAAACTCGTTGATGTCAGGATATGTAACAGTAAGTCCCTGCTCCTCAAAGAATTTGATCAGTTCAGCTTCTCTGTCAAGTCTTGCTGTATCGTTTACGTCTCTTGCATATTCCATAGCCTCAGTAACAGCTTCCTGCTGAGCCTCTGTCATGCTGTTCCATGTGTCACCGTTGATACATGGCATGATGGAGTCAACAACGTGGTTTGTGATTGCGATGTATTTTGTTACTTCATAGAATTTTGCACTCTCGATACTTGGAAGCGGGTTATCCTGTGCATCTACAGCGCCAGTCTGAAGTGCAGTATACAACTCACTGAAGGAAAGTGGTGTCGGGTTTGCACCAAGTGCCTCACCAAGGAACAGCCATGCTTCGGAGTTCGGCATACGGAGAAGTAATCCGTTCATGTCATCGTAGCTGTTGATTTCTTTCTCTCTTGTGTTGATTACACGGCTTCCAAGATAGAAGCTGGAAAGAGGTTTGATGTTCAGTGTCTCTTCAATCTGTGGACGGATCTTGTTAAGTCCGATGTCACCGTTGAGAACGCTTGTCATATGCTCATAGGAGCTGAACAGATATCCGGAAGCAAACATGCTGTAGGACGGAATCTGTGTTGCAATTGTCGGGAAGGAAATATATGCCAGATCTGCATCTCCGTTAAGAAGAGCATCAAACTCGTTCTCGGAAGAGAACAGAGAACCGTTGTCGTAGCATTTACATGTTACGGAACCACCGGATAATTCCTCAACTTTATCTGCAAACTCATACATAGCCTCTGTATGGGAGTCACCGCTTACAGATACTGATGTAAAGATCAGCTCTACTGCCGGGTCATTTGCTGCTGCAGCATCTGCTGCCTGTACACTGATGCTTCCTGTTAACAGCATTGTTGCTGCCATAGCTGTTGATAATACTGCTGCCATTAATCTTTTTTTCATTCTCTCATCCTCCTGATTTTTACACACTATGTGTTTTTGTTTCCCTTTTTTCACGTATATTTGTAACCCCAATTACAAATCTTAAGAAATACCTTTCAGCCGGCCTCACGGTCCCCACCGTTCCGGCAGTTATCTCTGATTACTTTCCAAAAAAGCTCTTGCGGAAGGTCTCTGTGATCGCACAGAACTCTTCGATCTCTAATTTCTTGCTTCCTGTAAGAAGCTTATAATCCTGTCTTCTTGACTGAAGTGTCATCGGCACACCTACCAGATTCATATGGTATTTGCTGTTTACCGGATATACCTGGCACTCAACCATGGAAGCAGCGCCAAGGAAGTTCATAAGCTCCTGTGCTTTCTCCGGCTGCTCTTTATAGTTCTTGCAAAGCCATACATAAAGATCCGGATGGAAGTTTGCCATAACTCCTGAGTATCCTGCACATCCCATTTCCATGCTGCGAAGAAGTGTTGCTGCATTTGCATTGAAGATCTTTAATCCGGTGCCCTCAACTGCTTTGCATTTTGCTTCCAGCTGATCAAGATCACAGCAGGTGTCTTTCAGGAATGCAAATTTCTCAGTCTCTGCACACCATTTGAGAAGCTCTGGTGAAAGAAGTCTCTTGTATGGTGCCGGGCACTCATAAACACCGAACATATCTCCATCAATGTGATCCAGAAGATATTCAATATTTTTCTTAGCTACATCTTCGCTCTCGTTCTCTTTTGCAAACTGATTGGAAATAAAAACATATGCATCTACACCGGCATCGATTACAGTCTGAGCTTCGCGGATCTGATCCTCTACCTTCTCAGCGCAATGTCCGGAAGCAATTACTCCCATGTGCTTTGGTGTATTATTGATAATAAATTTTGCAAGCTCCACTCTCTCCTGTGGGCTCAGCTCAAACATTTCACTGGACTGACATACTGCGAAGATTCCGTCAACACCGTTCTTGTCATACCACTCAATGATTCGAAGGACTGCATCATAGTCGATCCTGTTGTCCTCTGTAAAAGGTGTGATCATAACCGGCCATACGCCGCCTGCAATTGTTTTTTTCATGCTCTTCTCCCTCTTGATGTTTACTTGTTGCTGTTCACCGGTAACGTTCCGCGATGTGTTTTTATGAACGGAATGAACAACAACATTTACTATCCACTGCAACCGCGCAATTGCTTTTCAACTGTGACTATAGTATAATATAAATAATTTAAAATTGCTTTCAGCAAAATATTTAGTACTATTTTATAACTTTGTACGAAAAAGAATACAAAACAGCACAGCTTAGTGCTGTAAACAAAACAGAGTTACGGTTCACTTCGTTCACAGTAACACACTTCGCGGAACGTTACCAGTGAACAGTAGTAAAACAGACTGCAACACAATAATTCACGGACATAAGAAGAGGCGACTTGAATGGAACAGGAAATATTTGACGATTACATATGGAACGAACATAAAAAAATATTAACAGCAGATAAACATAAGATCCCGGGGCTTAGAAATCTTTCTCATTTTACACCTATGGCACCTGGCGTTCCGGTTCCTCTGCATTATCACTCTGATATCATTGAGCTTCATTTCATGGTGAAAGGCCAGCGCAAGACTTACGTTATGAAAGGCGGCGTCCGCACCAGCTACTGTGCTACCGGAAATAACCTTTTTATCACCAGACCTTATGAGCTTCATACTACAGGACATATTGCCCAGAACCGCTGCGAATTTTTTGCAATGCAGCTGGATCTGAAGGAGCACGATAATTTTCTTGGTCTGAACCAGCATTACAGCAATATTTTGTGCCATCGGCTTCTGAATATGGATCAGCACCTGTACCATGTAGGCAGTTCCCAGATTTCCATGCTGCGCACTGCTTTTAACCTGATTTCTTACGGAACAGAAGGCGACTCCATTGCCGGTGTCCAGTATCTGACCTGTGTACTTGCCAGCCTGAACTACCTGACTGCAGTTCCAGCCCAGGAAGAGATCAATGAACAGCTGAACAGTGACATCGGACATGCGCTGAAATACATTGAACAGAATATTGAAAGCCCCATTACACTTCAGGAGCTTGCCCAGGCATCCAACTATTCTCTATCCCGTTTTAAAGCCAAATTTAAAGAAGAACTGGGAATTACTCCTGCTGAATACATTACCCTCCAAAAAATGGATCGGGCACAGATGCTTCTGAAGACTACAGATGATTCCATTACAGATATTGCTTACCAGCTGGGCTTTTCTTCCAGCAATTACTTCTGCTCTGTTTTCAAAAAAACTCTGAGCTACAGCCCGGCGGCATACCGCAAAAGTTTTTCCCAGTCATAGAAAATGCTGCAAAATCATTGCAAAAATGATTTTGCAGCATTTTTTTCCGCGTCCAGAGCGTGTTTGAAAATCATTCCCGCAATCTGCGTGCCCTGCTTTGCTGTATATTTTTCCCGGATTCAGCTGCGGCAGCTGAATCCGGGCTCAATACCCTTACTATTCTGGCTTTGCAATATCACCTGTTTAATTGATTGCAAAGGTCCGCTGTGTATCATAAAATCCGTCCTGATACATAGCGTAGATTTCATAATTATCTGCATTCATTCCCTGAAGCGGCACCGGAATATTTTCATAGAAATCCAGAAATGTTTCCATATGCAGACGAACCTCTGTTGTATCATAAACATAGGTATTCTTCTCCCCTTTGAAAATGATCTGGGAAATCTGATGATCATAGGTTCCTATATAGAGCACTTTTCCAGTGATGTTATATGTCAGGGTATCTGCCGGAAGCACCTGATCCGGTTTCTTGTTCCACAGCCATTTCCAGGTCTTCACCGGCTGCCACAATTCTCCTTTGATATAATTTTCATCCAGCTCCATATGACTTGCAAGATCGTTGTAATCAATCCGCATTTCCTCTGCACGGTAAAAGGTTTTCTTAAGACAATACTGATTCAGGACCTTCTCTGTATCGTAGTCAAACTCGTAGGTCATTCCCTTCCAGCCGTTTTCTGCATTTGCCACATGACCGCACATTCCGAAGAAATGATTGCTGTCAGCCTCATAAATCGCTGCGGATGTGATCTTGGACCATACCGTAGGAATCTTCTTAATCTGCTTCACAGTACCTTCTGCTTCATTTACAGAATATACCAGCAGGTAGGATTCCTCTGTCTTGTCATAATAGTCGATATCTTTCTTCCTTCTCCACAGGAAATGGTTATCAAACATGGTGATTTCTATAGTCTGGTCATCGCCATCCAGATCTGTATCAATCTGATATGCTGTATGCTGCTGGAACTGATAAATGAAATCGCCATCTGCTTTCAGCACATATTTTTCATAGTCTGTGCCTTCCCAGAATCTTGGATCGCAAAGAATCCACTGGATTTCCTTGGTTGTCCAGTTTACCTTGATCACAGATTCCAGATTGCGGACACTGAGCAGAATAGTATCTGTCTCCGGCTGATAGGAAACCGTATTAATATGAGCCCAGTCAACCAGATTCTCGTATTTGCATTTAATAATATCTTGAAGTTTCAGTTCATTTACCACCGCACCTGTCTGCCGGTCGATTTCCTCAACTTTATCTTCACAATGGCTCTGCATGGAGCTTGTAAGCACCAGAAGATTTCCGCCTGGCTCCTTCTCAATTACCTCATGATGACTTCCCCCGGAAAGATAATACATGTTGTAAGCTCTTCCCAGATAATCCAGCTCATAAAGATTGGTAGACTGAGGCTTCTCCAGGTTCGGAACATATCCGGCAGTATCCTGCCAGATCATTCTGCAGTTGGAAAGCATGTAAAGGCCATAATTTCCAGTCTCTTTGTTCATATACCAGCGAATATCTCCCATGCAGTCATATGCAAAAGGAAGATGAGTGCGCTGTCCGTAAACCATGGTCAGATCATATGCAGATTCTCCACTGGTCTCCACAGGTTCGATCACATCCGTAAGAGACTCTGGCAAAGCTTCTGTTGTAATGGTGATCTCCTGGGAATCCTTCACTCTGCCGGAATCATCCAGAAGTTCCAGTACTACTGTATTATCCTCTCCCGGATAAAGACCGATAATGGGCACTCTGTGTGAACTGGCCGCATCTATCTCTCCGCTGATGTCTGCTGCTGCAGTTTTTCCTTTCACAGTAAAGCGCACTCCATACTCTTCTTCTGTGTCAAAAAGTACTACTGCAGTTAATGGGGAAATCTGATATGGGTTGAGAATAACCATGGGATCATCCCATGTATATCCATTTTCCTGCTCTGCCTGCAGCTGTTGGTCAATCTCATAGGAGGTTGCCACCAATGTTTTCGTCTGAGGGATTTCTGTCTGGATATCATTCGCGGAATCATCGTTTTCCTGAATGGAAATCGTGTCATCCACATCCATGGTAACATTCAGCTTTTGACCGTAATAGCCATATTTTTTCTTCCGTTTTTCTTTTACAGAATAGGGAATTTCCTGATTGGTAAGTTTCATGTAAGTATTATAAATTCCCCGCCGCTTTTTCCAGCAAAGGCCTGCAAACAATGCAAGCAGCACCAGAAACAGAAGCAGAATGGTGATTTTTTTCTTTTTGCTCCATTTTTTCATACTGTAAGCTCCTCAAATTTTTGTCGTTATGTCCGTACAGGCTGCAAAGCCTGTAACGTCAAAATGGGTTCAAGGCTCTTGAACCCATTTTGACAAATTATATACTTATGCCTGACTGTACATATATCCCGTATTATAAAGAACACCGTCCAGTTCCAGGTAAATATCCCATTCCTGACCTTCCAGCCCGTCAACTGCCGTCCAGCCCTTAACTGTAACATTTGTTCCGTCATCTCCTTCAGAAGGAGTCTGTGTCAGCTGATAAGCTCTCTGGGACTCACCGCTTATCAGGATCATCTTTCCAGCCAGCAGATCTGCTGCTGCGGTCTGGGTCTGGAAGCTTCCGTTCACACTGATCTTGCTTCCATCCAGCAGGAAATTCCAGCCATCTGGCAAAGCCTCTGCAGTACTCACATCAATGCTGCTTTCCTCATAACTTGTCTCTCCAAGAGAACCAAGCACCTCCGGAACTGCGGATGGATCATATTTTCCTTCTGTATAAAGGGGCATGCGGAAAGAACGATAGGTCAGCGCATTATAAGTGTCACCGGAGATCGTCAGTTCAAAGCTCAGCTCTCCATTATCTACCTGATCGATATGTGTGGTCTTGGTCAGTCCCTGTACAAACATATCTTTCGGATAATAATCACTGCGGTTTTCTTCATCGCTATGCAGGTGGGAGCCAGCTGTGATCCACAGATGATCCTGTGTTCCATCCAGGGAAACCACACCGGAAATCCAGTCCGAATACCAGTCGGCGCCTCGCTCTTTACCATACTCAGTCACCTGGGAAACGGTCATGTTCTCTGTATCAATCTGATAAACAACCGCACGGGAATATACGTTATCACCACTTACACGGTTATCGCCATCCACACGTTTTACCTTGGCAGTACCATTGTCAAAAAGAGCAATATCTCCATTATCCAGAATGGAAACATTATGCTGTGCATAGAACCATTCGAAATCTTCTCCTTCCGGAGTAAAAAAGTAAGACGGATCCACACCATCCCAGCCTGTAGGATCTCCAAGGATCCATGCCAGGGATTTGTCCTCTTTATTTACTGCTACAATGGCATCTTTGTGTCTTGCAGAAAGAAGAACCAGATCATTCTCTGCATCATAGGCAAGACCATTATTATGGAACCAGTCAGCTTCCTCACTTCCGTCTGAATCCATAGAAGCAGACTGTCCATCTTCCTGGCTGATGAGATCTTTCATGTCAAGCTCCCATACAACAGCACCGGTCTCACGGTCAATTTCTACCACGTAGTCCTCAACTGTGCTTAAGTCCGGGCTGTCAGAAGCCACCAGGAGATTGCCATCCGGAAGCTCCACGAAATCGTGATGCTGGCCACCAGGAATCATGTATTCACGGTAAATTTTTCCCAGAAGGTCGACTTCGATCATTCCTTCTTTATAATAGCTGCTCTTCAGCACATAGGATGCAGGCATGAGAAGATGCCCGTTCTCCAGCTGGTGAACTCCGAGAGTTCCGCCAATATTGGTAAAGAATCTGATATCTCCGGCCGCATCTACTCCATACAGGGTTCCCATAGTGGAGCAGACAAAAGTCAGGTTCGAATAATCGTAACTTGCCTCGCTTTTCATCTCTGTCTGGATTGTACCGTAATCAACACCTATATCTTCTGTGGTTACTTCAAAGGTAGCAGAAGTCCCATCATCCAGAGTGATTACAACCTCTGTGGTATCATTGTTGTAAAGACCATAAATCGGGACGATATGCTCCGTTGCCTCCTCAAAAGTCCCCGTCACATCGTTCTCTGCGGATTTCCCTTTCACAGTAACAGTTCCGCCGCAGGCTTTCTCTGTGGAAAAAACGGCAACTGCACTTAAAGGGGACATTCCATATGGATTGACTACAATCAGGGCCTCATCAAGACTGTAGCCGTTTGACGCCTCTTGAAGGAGCGCTTCGTCAACAGCAGTCTGCTGTGCAAACCGGTCTGTTACTTCCAGGGCTGTCGCCTGGGACTGGGTATCTGCTGTTTCTGCTGCCTCGGAATCTGCATTCTCTGCATCCTCGACAGTTTCTGTTTCCGGCTCATCTGTTTCTGTCTCTGCTGTAGTTTCTTCCTCTGCTGTAATTTCTGTTTCTGCTGCAACTGTAGTAATAGAACCCACTGTCATTGTCATCATTACAAGTATTGCAGCCAGTTCCCGATATCTTTTATTCTTCATGCCAGCCTCCTGTACAATTTTATGATTTCTCAAACACGATCTAATACAAAATCCGCATTTTCATACCACCGTCATGGCAGCTGACGGATTGTCTGCATTTTTTATCATCCTTATAATGCGCAGTGATATTCCTCTGCCTCAAATGGATAGCTAAGCTCCAGACCTTCTGCATTCTCGTCAATCTCAAATGCGATCCAGCCCTCGTTGGAACCGAAATTCAAAGTGGTTCCTGCCATACGTGTCATACCAAGCTCTGAAATGAATTCATCATCCATTCTGCTATATTCATTTCCTTCACTGTCAGTCAGCTTCAGATTCGCCCAGTCCAAAGTCTCCTTGCTGCCGTCTTTCTCGATCTTCAGCTTAATCATACAGAAAGTCTTGCCTGCGTCAGCTTCTTTCTTGTAGTCGCTTGTCTCCACACCTGTATAGCCAAGTTCTACGCTTACATTCTCAAGAGAGGAATTGATCTCCACATCTTCTACTGTAATATTCCATCCTGCTGCAGAAACAACCTCGCCGTATGCATCACTGTTTGCAGTCTGGGCTGCTGTACCAGCAGAACTTCCTGCTGCTTCTGTCTCCTTGCTGTCGGCCACCTCTGCACTGTCTGCTTCTGTTGAATCACTACTTGCAGAATCCTCACCTGTACTCTCTGCTTCTGCAGCTGTGTCATCTGCCTCTGCACTGTCTTCTTCAGCGGAATCAGTACTTGCAGAATCTTCACTTGTATCTTCTGCTTCCGTGCTGTCAGTCTCTTCCTTGGCATCAGCATTGTCTGCGGCAGCTTCTGTCTTGGTATTCTCTTCCGTCTTTGTATCATTTGTGCCACCACAACCAGCCATTAAACCAGCCACCAGAACGGCTCCCATTACCTGTAATAAAACTTTTTTCTTCATTTTTTTACTCCCTTTATTTTTCTGGTATAACTTCATTTACCTGGAGCATGTTTGAAATAAATATTCTGCCGAATGTGCCGGAATCATTTTTCAAACACGCTCTGGTCGTGTTATCAACTATTATAACATAGTTCCGCAATAAAGCAGAAACACTTTCTTAATATTGCCTGTAAAAATTTAAAGTTTTACTATTTCCACCATTCACAGCAACACGCTTCGCAGAATGTTACCAGTGAACAGCAGCATTAAATCACTTAATTTTTATATTTTGTTCCAAATCATAAAATTCGTTCTGATATACAACATAAATCTCATAATCATCCGCTTCCATTCCCTGCAGCGGTACCGGAATATTCTCATAGAACTTCAGGTAAGATTTCGTATGAAGACGGATGTCTGTAGTGTCATACACATAAGTATTTTTCTTTCCATGAAAAATAATCTGGGAAATCTGGTGATCATAAGCGCCTGCATAAAGCACCTGTCCGGTAAGATGCAATGTAATCTCGCCGTCATCCAGTACCTGTTCCGGCTTCTTCTGCCAGAAGAACCAGGTCGCTTTTACAGGCTGATATAATTCTCCCATAATATAGTTGTCTTTTATTTCCATGACTGCTGCCAGATCATTCCAGTCAATTTTCATCTCTGATGCGCGATAATAATAGCTTTTGATGCTGAACTGATTGATCAGCTCTTCTGTATCATAGTCAAACTCATAGTTCATTCCTCTTCGTTTATCTTCAGAATCCTTCACATGACCGCACATGCCGAAAATATGATTACTGTCAGCATCATAAATAGCAGAAGAAGTAATGGTAGACCATACAGTAGGAATCTTTTTAATCTGCTTTACTGTCTTTTCTGCTTCATTTACAGCATAAACCAACAGATAAGATTCTTTTTCACCATCAAAGTATTGCAATACATCGGACTTTCGTACTTTTACATAATGATTATCAAACATACTGACTTCTATTGTCTGGTCATCTCCATCCAGATCTGTTTCCATCTGGTAGGCAGTATGCTGCTGGAACTGATAAACAAAATCTCCTTCCGGCTGAAGCACATATTTCTCATATTCTGTGCCTTCCCAGAATCTCGGATCGCAGAGTATCCACTGGATTTCCTTTGTCGTCCAGTTCAATTTGACTACAGATTCCAGATTTCGCGGACTGATCACAATGGTATCTGTCTCCGGCTGATAAGACACGGTGTTTAAATGAGTCCAGTCAACCCGGTCCTCATATTTCCCGCTAAAAATGTCTTCCATTATCAATTCATTTACAACTTCTCCGGTCTGTCTGTCAATTTCCTGGATTTTGTCCTCAATGTGTCCTTCCAGAGAACTGGTCAAGACCAGAAGATTTCCGTCCGGCTCTTTTTCGATTACTTCATGGTGATTTCCACCCGCCACATAGTACATGGTGTAAGCGCGTCCCAGATAATCCATCTCATAGAGATTGGTTGTCTGCGGTTTGTCCTGGGATGGCATAAAAGCTTCATTGGAGGCAACTATCATCCTGCTATTTGACAGCATGTAAATTCCAGAAGTAAATTCTCCGCTCATGTACCAACGGATATCTCCCATACAGTCATAAGCAAATGGAAAGGTTGTACGCTGTCCATATACCATAGTCAGTTCAAATGCAGATTCACCGCTTGTTTTCACCGGTTTCACAGCATCATCCAGTTTATCCGGAAGTTCATCCGTTGTAATAGTGATTTCCTGGGAATCTGTAACCTTGCCTGATTTATCCAGAAGCTCCAGAACAACTGTATTTTCCATTGCCGGGTAAAGACCGATCACCGGGATTCTGTGTGAAGCAGCAGATTCCACTTCTCCGCTGATATCTGCGGCTTCCGTTTTTCCCTTGACCGTAAAACGCACCGCACACTCTTCTTTTGTGTCGAAAATAATCACCGCTGTCAATGGAGAAACCTGATAAGGATTCTGGATCACCATAGGCTCCTCCCAGCTGTATCCATTCTCCAGCTCAGCCTGCAGCTGCTGGTCGATTTCATAAGAGGATGCTATACGTGTGGTTTCTTTTGGAATGTCTGTTTCGATCTCATTTGCAGAACCGTCATTCTCAGTTATGTAAACCGGATTCTCCAGATTCATGGAAGCATTCAATTCCTGGTCATAATATCCATATTTTTTCCTTCTTTTTTCTTGAACAGAATACGGAATCTCCTGACCAGTAAGCTTCATATATGTATTATAGATTCCACGGCGCTTTTTCCAGCATAGAGCGGCAAACAGCACAGCTAAAATTAAAAATATAATAAATACAATTTTTGTTTTTTTATTCCACTTTCTCATTTTCCCAAATCCCTGATTTCCGGAAGTTGAAGCCAGAACAGCACTCCGTTCTCCATATTTTGGGCTCCGCAGCTTCCTTTATGTTTATCCACGATCTTTCGGACCACAAAAAGTCCAAGACCAATGTTACGTACTTCATTCTCAGATGTGACTGGTTTCTTCTTCTGGGAAGTTGTGTAAAAGCTGTCCCAGATATGCTCCATCTGCTCTTCTTTAATCTGCTCTCCATCGTTGTAGACTTCCATGCGTATCTGCTTTTTCTCTTTCTTCAGAGTAATCCGGATCCGCTTTCCCTGCTCTGTATGCTGAAACGCATTCATCAGATAATTGTTTACTGCTCTTTCCAGATACATGCGGTTTCCGTATGCGAAACAGTTCTTTTCGATTTCCTGTTCCACTTTGATCTCGTTTTTGCGGAACATAGCATCATATCGAAGAAGCAGATATTCTATCATTTCTGATACATTTACACGGCTCATTTCCATGGAACTCATCTGATTGTCCAACATGGAAAAATCAAGGAGTTCTCCTACCATTCTGGACATTTTGTCCAGCTCCTCGTGAATGGAAGAATAATAGTAGGAACGATCAATCTTATCTCCTGCGATTTCCAGCATTTCCACCTGGCTGGACACTACTGCAAGAGGTGTTTTTAATTCATGGGAAATATTCGCCACAAATTCTCTCTGGCTTTCCAGAAGCTGATAGTCAGACTGCTTTGCTTTTTTCTCGGTACTTGCTTTACTCATTTTTTCCAGGAAATAGCTTAATCCCACCATCAGAAGCAAAACAACCGCCAGATATAATCTGGTTCCCTCAATCACTTCCAGAACTGACTGAACATCTTTTCGCAGGTAAACATAGAATGTATGTCCATCCTGTATAATCTTCCCACGAAACATCAGAATATGCCTGGATTCCATGCGACGCTGTTCCAGGGTTCCTTCTTCTGTGTACTGGGCAATTTTGTTTTCTATGTACTTACGGGCATGCGTGGTCTTCAGAGATGATCTGGACGTATAAATCTGCTCATAATTTTCATTCGCAATTACAGTCTCAAATTTTTCTTTCTGATAATCACCAAGTGTTTCTTCGTCGTCCTCGCTAAGTTCCTCAAGATCCATGTCATGGATATCTTCATACAGCTGACGCATGATTCTGGCCTTTGATGAAGTATATATGGGATAACAGCACACGCTATACAGCATGACTGCCACCGCAAAGGCAATAATCTGAATCCACAAAGCTTTCCCATCTCTCCAGAAATTTTTTTTAATTTTCATGGATGTCCTCCCCGAAGATGTAGCCCACGCCGTAAACAGTCCGGATATAATTGCAGCCTTCTCCCATTTTTTTCCGCAGCTGCTTCACCAGAGTATCAATGGTCCGCACATCACCTGTATAATCGTATTCCCACACCGCATTCAATATGGTATCTCTGGGCAGAACAATTCCCGGATGCTCCATGAAGTAAATCATCAGATCAAATTCCTTCCTGGTAGTGGGGATATGCTGCTCTTTGTAAAATAAAAGCTGTGCATTTACATCTGCCTGCAGATCATTGTATTCCACCATAGTCCGCAGCTTCCCGGCACGCTTCAGCACCGCCTCAATGTGCATTTTCACAAGTGCAAGAGTAAAGGGCTTGGTGATATAATCATCCGCACCTTTCTCGAATCCGCTCATCTGGTCTGCCACTGCCGACCTTGCAGACAAAATAATAACCGGAACCTCCGATATTTTCCTGATCTCTTTCAATACGGTATATCCGGAAATATCCGGCAGCATAAGATCCAGAAGGATCAGATCCACCTTCTGCTTATTCTGGCAAAAATATTCCAGGGCTTTGTTCCCGGTCAGTGCTGTCTCTACTTCATAGTTCTGAATCCTCAGAAAGTCAGAAATCGTCTGTGCTAATTTCGGTTCATCCTCTACAACAAGAATCTCTATTTTTTTCACGGCTCTTTCCTCTCTCTTAAAGCCTGTCGCTAGAACGTGTTTGAAAAAGGCTTTCTGTATTTCAAACAGGCTTCAATGCTCTGTAAATCGTTGCGGTTTCCCATCAGACAGAAGCCGCAATTTACTTTAATATAGTATCATGTGATTTTGATGGAAATATGAGAAAATAAGTTTTCTTTTGACACAGAAAAATAAAAATGCCACAAAATCACCACTTTCCGTGACTTTGCGGCATTTTTTTAAGCAACCACTTCCAAATTTTGTTTTCTCATGACTCCCTAAAGGACCTCTATCTGGCAAGCTTTCATCGCTTCCAGCGCCCGTTCATGGCTCTCCGGCGTCACTCCGGCGCAGCAAAGAGAATCTACCATGATCGGTACCTCCGGCAAAAATGCTTTCAACAGCATGGCATTGGAAATCACACAGATATCTGTGCAAAGCCCTACCAGTGTAATGCTGTCAATGGTCTCTGATTTATTAAATTCTTTCAGGACTTTTCCAAGAGTTTCGCTGCCAAAGGTTGGCTTATCAATGGGTCCGGACTCCAGAAGCTCTGCAATCTCCTCCCGGATCTCCCAGCCGTAGGTGCCGCGGATGCAGTGCTCTACAGGAAGCATTCTGCCCTCCTGGGTCTGCAGATAATCCCCGCCGTGAGTATCCCTGGTCGCCAGCACAAGACCATTGAAATTCTTCACTCTGTCCACCACATTAGGCACAATGGCTTCCGCCTCCGGTGTGCCAAGCGCTCCGTCAATAAAATCATTCTGCATATCGATCACAACTAAAATATCCATATTTTCCCCCGTACTTCACATGTTTTTTGACAGAATTTTTCTCAATTCATCCCAAACGCCACATATTTTTGTAAAGCTTATTTAGATTAACTATACCACTTTATTGGAATTTCGTATACCGAAACGGTCAGATTTCTGAAGGATTTTAAAAATATATGTTACTGTGAACTTTGTTCACAAAAAACACCTTGCGGAACGTTACCAGTAAACAGTAACGAGAAGTAACAATTTTCCACCCATTATGAATAATAATGTTTTGATGAATCTTTTCATATATAGTATAATACAATTAACAACCACAAAAATTTGAAACCACTCACATACAAGGAGAATTACCATGACCAAGGAGAAATCACCTGCCCGCCAGGGACCAAGATACATTTTCTATTTTCTGATGCTCGCCATTCTTGGATGGTTCATTTTCATGCAGTTTTTCGGTGCTGATGAAAGAACTGTCAGCGAAAACTCTCCGTCCCTCCTCTATCCCGGAACCTTTACCTGGGAAAAATCTGACGGCACCACTGAAGAAATCACAGTTCCCGGTTCCTATGATGTTCCCGCAGGCGAAACCATGGTCATCACATCTACCCTTCCGGCAGATTTTGATGCCTCATCTATAGCGATTCGTTCCTCCCTGCAGGACGTAAACATCTACATAGACGGCACCTTAAGAGAGCAGTACAGCACCAGTAAAACCCGTCTGATTGGGAAAAATTCCGCCAGCCGTTTCATTTTCTGCTCCACCTCCCATGAAGATGCCGGAAAGGAGCTCCGCATTGAACTGACCACCTACACCTCCAACTATTCCGGTGTTGTGAACCAGATTTTCTGCGGAGATAAAGCTGACATCTGGCAGCTGATTTTCAGCCATTACGGACTGGCCACTTACATCGCATTTTTCACCCTGTTTGCAGGACTGACCACCATTCTTTTCAGCCTTACCTTTGGTTTTATGTACCACACAAGCTTTGACATGGAATATCTTGGCTGGTGTATGATAATGGGAGCAACCTGGATGCTGGGTGAGTCCAAAATCCGCCAGCTGCTGATTCCAAACTCATCTGCCCTGGCTTCCTTATGCTTCGTTATGATCCTTCTTGGACCGATTCCCCTTCTGCTTTATGCAGACAATGTACAGAATGGGCTTCACTGCAGACTTTATCATATTGTAATCGGAATCTCCCTGCTGGATTTTACAGTCTGCTCTATTCTGGCCATAGCAAATATTGCAGACTACATTGAAACCCTCCCCCTGGGGCAGATCATACTGATAGGTACATTCCTGATGGTGTTTATCCATCTCTGCCTCTACATCCGCCACAGGAAAAAAGCCTCAGACCATCTTCTGCTCCTGGCTCATTTGCTCGTTTTGCTTTGCGTTGCAGCTGAATGCGTCTCTGTATATTTTGTCACATCCCTGTCCGGTCTTTTTATCGGCATTGGAATGCTCATTCTGCTGTTTGTCAACATTGTCCGAACACTTCGAAGCATTCAGCATATAGAGAATACGCGCCAGCAGCTGGAACTGGAACACAAACAGAAGCAGACAGAGAACCTTTCCCTGCAAATGATGCAGACTTTGTCCACCACCATCGAGGCTAAAGACGAATACACCCGCGGACATTCCTACCGGGTGGCAGAATATGCCGCACTTATTGCCGCCGAGCTTGGATGGTCTTCAGAGGAAATCCAGCAGTTAAAGCATGCCGCTTACCTTCATGATATCGGAAAAATCGGTATTCCGGATCTGATCTTAAACAAGCCCTCCAGGCTTACAGAAGACGAGTATAATCTGATAAAAAAACACACCATCATCGGTGCAGAAATACTGAAGGACATTACCTTTGTCCCTCATATTGTTGAAGTGGCCAGAAATCATCACGAACGGTATGATGGAAATGGATATCCAGACGGACTTTCCGGTGTCGATATTCCCATTCATGCACGCATCACCGCAATGGCAGACAGCTATGATGCCATGAATTCCCGCAGAATTTACCGAAATGCACTTCCTCCGGAAATGATCCGGGAGGAAATCAGTAAGAACCGCGGGAAACAGTTTGATCCGGAAATTACAGATGTATTTTTAAAGCTATTAGATGAAAAGCGTGTTGTTCTCCACAATATCCGCACACAGGAAATAACAGCTCCACCAGAGGCTGACCACACCATTAACAAATTCATTTCAGAAGTAGTCAGCACCATAAAGAACCAGGAGGATTCAAAGAATTATGATTTCCTGACCGGTCTTCCTATGAGAAGCCTTGGAGAGCGGCTTATTGCAGAATTCATGCAGGAACATAACGGCTGTCTTATTTTCCTTGATATGGATAATCTGAAAAAAATCAATGACGTTTATGGACACATGGCCGGTGACCGCGCCTTAAGGAATCTGGGAACCCTGCTTTCACGCTATACAGCCAACGGTATTGCCTGTCGTCTTGGTGGAGATGAATTTCTTCTGTTTCTGCCAGACATAAGTGCTGAAAATGTGTCGAAACTAACGACACGGCTTTTCCACCACTTCCATTCCATCGCAGAAGCTGATCCTGAAATCAAAGATGCTGCTCTGTCTGCTGGTTTGTATATGTGCACTACCAGCGATACCTTTGCAGACTGTTATTCCAAAGCAGATAAGGCATTATACAATGTAAAGCAAAATGGTAAAAATCACTTTTCCTTTTATCATCAGATCAGTCATTCCTCTTCCGATTCACCAGGTACTGCCAGGGATCTTCAGCAGGTGGCAGACGCGCTTCGCAAAAGTGGCAGCTATGCACAACATCATAAACTTAAGAAAAAAATGGAAAGGAATCTGTTCGCAGGTTCCTTTC